>Ga0209732_1000001_pt1 | contig 69691 bp, 53 predicted proteins | sample JacPinW_OM1H0_O1_FD_187955 | JGI IMG/M metagenome (GOLD analysis project Ga0209732, IMG submission 187955) | Forest soil microbial communities from Algoma, Ontario, Canada - Jack Pine, Ontario site 1_JW_OM1H0_O1 (SPAdes) (version 2) | ecosystem: Environmental > Terrestrial > Soil > Boreal...
TTCTGAAACCAGTAGTGAAGTATGTTATTTAATTCGATAATCCGCGAAAAACCTTACCACAATTTGAATAATAAATTATTATTTATTACAAGCGCTGCATTTGATATTGCTTTCCATGATACCTACTATGTTGTAAAATCAAAATATTGATAACTTCAATATCATTGATGACCTTCTCCATATCTGTATAATATTATATTTTAGTACACTTTAAACCTGCCATAAAAAAGCTATCTACACCATATCTTACTTTAATAAAAACAGTATAAACATTGTCTTTAATAATTTTAGAAATAATAGTATTTCTAAAATTACTAACCTAGTTGATAAATATTTACTTTTACAGGTAAATTAATATATTAGTAAAAAAAAAATTAACTTATAAAGTTATTATTGAATAAAATATTTATATAAGCTCAGGTAGCTCAATCTGGTAGAGCGGAATATTGAAGTTATTTTTGTTGTGAGTTCAAATCTTGCCCTGAGCATAGAAATATAAATTTTTTTTTATTTAAACGGATGTGCTGGAAAGGTAGTCAGGTTCCGCTTAGGACGGAATAGTGTAAACTGTATAAGTTCAAGTCTTATTATCCGTATAATTTTTAGTCTTATTATTTGTATAATATCCATTAAAAATAAATAAATATAATTAATGTTGTTAATTTATTGTGTATAAATTATATAAAATTCTGATTAAATTAGAGATTTTAAATTGAAGGTTATTTTTATGTTAAAATTACTAAAATAAACATAAAACAAGATGAAAAATTCAAGTATGTTTTCAAATCATATAAGAGATAAAAATTTACTTTATAAATTAAATTATTTGTAATAAAAAAAAAATTCATTTAACATTAGAAGGACTACAATAAATTAAATAAAGTTAGATATATTTTTATAAATAATTAATTATACATGATTACTAGATTCTGTTTAGACCGGAATAGTTTTAACTATACAAATTAAAATTTTGTTATTCATAAAATTAAATTTATCTATATTTTATGGTAAGTTAATATTTTTTTTTATAATATATTCGGAGTAGACGAATAGGTAAAGTCATAAATTTTTGGTATTTATATATGAGTGTTCGAATCGCTCTTCCGAAAATTAATAATTTCTTAAAGATTTATTTTAAATATATAATTATATACTGCGAGTTACAATTGATTAATATAAAAGAGCTTTATTGATTAAATATCATTATAATTGTTTATCTTATGCCCTTCGATTGTTCCCGGGCGGGATCTTTAATTTTTTTTTTGAGTTTTTAATTATAGAGTTTATTTTTATAAATAGCTAGGATAGTTTAAATAGGTAGAACAATAATTTCATGAATTAAGAATGAGAATTCGAGTTTCTCTCCTGGCTTGTAATTTTTATTAATATAAAATGTATTAAATTTATATAATTTTTAATTTTATAAAAAAAAATAAATAAAATAATATCCTTTATAAAATAATTAAATATAAATTATAGAATATCAAAATAAAAGTTTTATAAAATTCCTTTTTTTTTCCTTAATATAATATAATTATTATATTTAAATATATCGATTATATATCCACATAAAAGTTACATATACAATGTATAAAGATATAAAAAATATTTTGTCCCAAATTTTATTAAATAATAATATATTACAAACTTCATTAAATAGAAAATATGCTACAACTATAGAAAAAGAAAATTTTAAAAAACCAACAGAATGGCAAGAAAGATGATTTTTATCATCTAATGCTAAAGATATTGGAACATTATATTTAATGTTTGCATTATTTTCTGGATTAATTGGTACAGCATTTTCTGTAATTATAAGATTAGAGTTATCAGCACCAGGTGTTCAATATATTAGTGATAATCAATTATATAATAGTATAATTACAGCTCATGCTATTATGATGATATTTTTTATGGTTATGCCAGCTTTGATTGGAGGTTTCGGTAATTTTTTATTACCGCTATTAGTAGGAGGTCCAGATATGGCATTCCCTAGACTAAATAATATAAGTTTTTGGTTATTAGTTCCTAGTTTATTATTATTTATATTTTCTGCAATAATTGAAAATGGAGCTGGTACTTTCCTGTGCCTGAGTAGTAAGTAATTACTATTATTGAAATTCACTGTATGCTGAAAACTTCTAAAATTCTAGATACTAAGTTATAAATTTAGTAAAATTCTAGAGATATATATGGACAATCAGCAGGAAACCAAAATATATTAATAAGTATATGAGTAGGATCCTCAGAGACTATATGTGATACATCGTTTTATGACGATGAAGAGATAGTCCATAAATATATGAAAGTATATATCTATATAAACTTAAAGTTTAATTTATAAGGTAGGAAGGTTTAATAAAACTTATAAATATTCCCTTTCTTCTTCTTCTTCTTCTTCTTCTTCTTCATCCTTATTAGGAGGATATTTAGCTGGTTTAATAGAAGGAGATGGTTCAATAATAGTACCTAAAACAGTTAGAAATGAAAGAGGAAAATTATTATACCCTGTAGTAAAAATCACTTTTGTAAAAAAAGATTCACCGTTAGCTTTAAAAATTAAAGAAGTTATAGGAGGAGGAACAATAGTACATCCTAAAAATTCTGATTATATCAATCTATTATTTCAAGATGTAAAATTAATACAAAAGATTGCTGAACTACTAAATGGACGTATGAGAACACCTAAAATAGAAGCTTTACATAGGCTAATTGATTGATTAAATGGTAGAACAATATATAATAAAAAATTACTTAAATTAGATTTAGATAATAGTTCTTTAGGTAGTAATCCTTGATTAACAGGGTTTATAGAATCAGATGGTAATTTTTATTGTGAATTTAATTTAAATTCTAGAGGTATAGCAACAATAGTTAAATGTTATATGAGAATTACTCAAAAAAAATTTTATAGATTAAATTCTGAAATGCCAGAAGATAAAAATTCTAATCTTAACATAATGGAAAAAATTAAAGAATTTCTTGATATAAGAAAAGTTAATGAAATTAAAAGAACTAGAAGTAATTATGTAGAACTAGGATACGAAGTAAGAACAACTAAAAAAAAATCTTGTGATATTTTAATAGATTATTTAACAGCATATCCATTATTTAGTTCTAAACTTCAAGATTTCCTAGGTTGAGAAAAAGCACATAAAATTAGAATATCAAGAAGCTATAAAACTATTGAAGGTACTAATAAATTAATATCCATAAAAAATAGTATGAATACTAGAAGAACTCAATATAATTGAGATACATTAAATAAATTTTATTATTAATGTAATAAGGGCAATAATTACGAGATTAGTTTTATTAAAAAATCCTAAGGATCTAGATTAAACATTTAATATAGAATATAAATGGACAGGTTGAACTCTTTACCCACCATTATCAGGAATACAAAGTCATAGTGGACCTAGTGTAGATTTAGCTATATTTGGATTACATTTAAGTGGTATAAGTAGTATGTTAGGAGCTATTAATTTTATAACTACAATATTAAATATGAGAAGTCCTGGTATATCTTTACATAAATTAGCTTTATTTGGTTGAGCTATAATAATTACAGCAGTATTATTATTATTATCATTACCTGTATTAGCCGGGGGAATAACGATGCTTTTAACTGATAGAAACTTTAATACGTCTTTCTTTGAAGCAGCTGGGGGTGGTGATCCTATATTATTTCAACATCTTTTCTGATTCTTTGGTCATCCCGAGGTTTATATATTAATTATACCAGGATTTGGAATAATAAGTACTGTAATATCAGCTAGTTCTAATAAAAATGTATTTGGTTACCTTGGTATGGTTTATGCAATGATGTCTATAGGTATATTAGGTTTTGTTGTTTGAAGTCATCATATGTATACAGTCGGTTTGGACGTAGATACAAGGGCTTATTTTACAGCTGCTACTTTAATTATAGCAGTACCTACAGGTATAAAAATATTTAGTTGGATAGCTACATGTTATGGGGGATCATTACATTTAACACCTTCTATGTTATTTGCTTTAGGTTTTGTTGTTTTATTTACTATAGGAGGGTTAATAATCAACTTAGCTCTCCCTTTAAATGCTACTATATGCTGGAAACTTCTAATACTTACGCTACTATGAAAATATTATATATTTCAAGTAATAATGCTTAGTTTTGAACAATCAGCAGGAAACCAAAAGAGATTAAATAATATCTTAATTGGATCCTCAGAGACTACACGTAGCACACATATTTCAATATGAGAAGATATAGTCCAAAAAATAAGAAATTATTTACTTTTTTTATGTATTTATATATTAATAAATAATATGATTAATTCATATTTTTCTTTAATTAATATATCTCAATATTCATATTCTACCTTAATTAATAACTCTGAATTAGGTGATAACATTAAAGACTTAAAACCTGTAAAAGTATATAAAAGTTTAAAAAATGATAGAGTTCAAATATTAAGAGATCAGAAAAATAAATCAGGTGTTTATTGTTTACTAAACAACATTAATGGTCATACTTATGTAGGAAGTTCTATCAATTTAGATAATAGAATGAGAAATTATCTTAATAATAATTTCTTAAAAAGTAAACAAAATAGTAACATGCCTATTGTAAAAGCCTTACTTAAATATGGTCAATATAATTTTTCTTTATTAATCTTAGAACATGTTGAATCTTCATCTTTAACAATTAGAGAAACTTATTATATAACACTTGTAATGCCTTATTATAATGTATTAAAACAAGGTTATTCTTCTTTAGGTTATAAACATACAAAAGAAACTAAACAATTACTATCTGAATTAGCTAAAAACAGAATACATTCTGAAAGAACTAGATCTTTAATAGCAAAAGCCGTAGTAGGTGAAAATAATCCTTTTTATGATAAAAGTCACTCAATGGAAACTAAGTTAAGATTGATTGAAGCTAATTCAGCTTATCCCGTGTATATATATGATTCTTTTTATAAATTATTAGTTATTATCCCATCAGTAAAAACCTTAGCTAAATTAATAAAATCAAATCATTCTACATTAGTTAATACTATCAAAGAAAAAAAACTATTTAGAGGAGAGTGATATTTTAGCAGTATACCTTTTAATTTAATTGATACACCTATAATATCAGATTGATGTTCAAAAGAGTGTAATGAATTAATATTAGAGATTTGTAATAAAAGCCATATAAGAAAAGCAATTTTTGTTTATAATACTAATATGAATTTTATTGGTAAATACGATAGTGTAAAAGATGCTGAAAGAGTATTAAAAATAAATCATAGTACTATTAAAAAATATGCATCTACAGTTGGTGAATATAATGGGTATATATTTAGTTATGAAAGGTTAAAATAGTATATAAAGAAAAAAAAAAAATTTTTGTAAGTGGGGTTGTATTAGCTAATGCTTCACTTGATATTGCTTTCCATGATACCTACTATGTAGTTGCTCATTTTCATTATGTATTATCTATGGGTGCAGTATTTGCATTATTTAGTGGATGATATTTCTGAATACCTAAAATATTAGGTTTATCTTATGATTTATTTGCAGGTAAGGTACATTTCTGAATTTTATTTATAGGAGTTAATTTAACATTTTTTCCTCAACATTTTTTAGGTCTACAAGGTATGCCGAGAAGAATAAGTGATTATCCTGATGCTTTTTATGGTTGAAACTTAATAAGTAGTATTGGTTCTATTGTGAGTATTGTGGCTACTTGATATTTTTTAAATATTGTATATAAACAATTAACAAATGGTAAAGCTGTTTTAAGATATCCTTGATTAACACCTCAATTATTCAGTGATACATTTCAAGTATTATTTACAAGAAATAATAATTCTTTAGAATGATGTTTAAATAGTCCACCAAAACCACATGCTTTTTCAAGTTTACCTTTACAATCTTAATTTTATTAAATAAAATTGAAAATTATATATATTTTTATTACTTACTTTAAGAATTGTTATATGGCAATTTTTTTGTTCTTATATGAATAATATATTTTTTTTAAGAGATATAGTTTAATAGGTAAAACAACTTCAACCGTAAGGTTGAAGTTTATCCTTGTTCAATACAAGGTATCTTCTCAATACAATAATTATTTTAATTTATCTATTAGTATAGGATTTCCTATTTTATAAGGCTGTACACTAAAAAATAATTTTTTCTATGATACAAGCAGCAAAAATAATAGGTACAGGAATGGCTACAACAGGTTTAATTGGAGCTGGTATAGGAATAGGTGTTGTATTTGGTGCTTTAATAATAGGTGTAGCTAGAAATCCATCTATAAGAGCACAATTATTTGCATATGCTATATTAGGTTTTGCTTTTGCAGAAGCTACAGGATTAATATAAAGCAAATAGTTCTGTATAAATTGGGTAAATTGCAAAAAAAGCTTTGATGAGTTAATTTGCAGCGAAGCTTAATTCCATTGAGTTATGAACGTTCAACGACTAAGAATATAATATTCTTTATATGCCCAATAATTAAATAATATTTAATAAAAGACATAGTCTGATCAATAGAGTAATTTATTGAATTAGGAAGATTTTTCCTATTGTAACAAAATTTTCATTGCCTATATATTTGCATTTATGTTGGCATTTTTATTATTATACGTAACTTAACTTATAATATTAAGATAGCTAATATTTTAAATGTTTAATTTAAATTAAATATAATTAAATATATGTTCTGTAAATAAAAATGAAACTATTAATACATAAACGTTTTATGAGTAATTCCAAAAAACTTTCTCCTATATATTTACATGGTATAAAAATATACGAAGATCCGTAAAATCAACGTGATTCAATTCGTAAAGAAAATAACGGGAAAATAGGTATATATTGTTGAATTAATAAAAAAACAGAAAAATTTTATATAGGTAGTGGAGATCCCTTATATTTAAGAATAAGTGATTATTATCAAGCTTGATATTATTTATCTCACTCAAACTTGTATATAGTAAGAGCTCTATTTAAATATGGTATGAATAATTTTTCTTTAGTTATTTTAGAGTATTGTAAATCAGACGATTTAATTAAGTGTGAACAAAAATGAATTGATAAATTTAAACCTGAATACAATATTAATCCAATAGCTGGAAATACTAAAGGATATAAACATACTATAGAAGCAATAGAAAAGATACGTGAAGCAGCATTAGGTAGAAAACATACAGAAGATGTAAAAAACCTCATGAGTAAATCTTGTATGGGAGAAAATAATCCTTTTTATGGTAAAAAGCATAGTGAGGAATCATTAGCTTTATTAAAAGATGCTGCATTAAGGAGAATTAATCCACCCGTATCTGGTATAAAGGTAGAGATTACAGATCTTGAAACTAAAATAACTATTGTTTATGATTCTATTCGTAAAGCTGCATCAGCTATTGGGTCTGATATAAAAACTATTTTACGTCGTGAGAAATCACAGATTGATAAGGGTATCAATACACCATATAAAAAAAGATATATAATTACTATTAAAAGATAGTAATATAAACGTATAATAAATAAATTGTAATTTTTATGTATTTGCTTTAATGATGGCATTCTTATTATTATACGTTGCTTAATTAATTATAAATATAATAAATGACAACAACAACTTTTTTTTTTTTTTTAATACCAATATTAGTAATAATTTTACTTTTAGTTAATTTATTACTATCTCCTCATAATCCATATCAAGAAAAAGATAGTGCTTTTGAATGTGGTTTTCATTCATTTTTAGGTCAAAATAGAACACAATTTAGTATTTCTTTTTTTATATTTGCCTTATTATTTCTATTATTTGATTTAGAAATATTATTAGTTTATCCTTATATTATAAGTGCTTATTCTAATGGAATTTATGGATTAGTTATTATGCTTTTTTTTTTTATTGTATTAACTTTAGGTTTTGTTTTTGAATTAGGTAAAAATGCATTAAAAATTGAAAGTAGACAAATTTATAATTTTTATAATAAATCATCAAAATATTATACAATAATATACTATTAATTTTTTTTTCAGGTTAGGAAAAAATCGGATTATTAAACTATATACAAGGTTTAATAATAAAAGTATTAAGAATAAATGAATATTAAATAAATTTAATTAATGTTATTAGATAAATTAATAATAAATTCTATAAAATTAGATGCTCCATCTCCATGAGGTTTTTTTTTTCAAGATAGTGCTACACCTCAAATGGAAGGATTAGAGGAATTACATAATAATATAATGTTTTATTTAGCTATTATATTATTTACTGTAACATGAATGATGATAACAATAATAAAAAATTTTATTTCATCAAAATCTCTTATATCTCATAAATATATGAACCATGGTAAACATGTGCCTATTCAAAAGTACTCTAAGTCTTTTTTATTAAATTATAAAATATCTACAGTACGTACTTATTCTACTTTACCTAAAAACCCTTCAAATGTTAATGATAGCTTAACTCCAGTTAAAATATATGAAAATGCTTATCTTTTGAAAAAATATATAATAAAAGAAAATAAAGGTAAATCAGGTATATATATGCTAACTAATAAACTTACTAGTGATATATATATAGGACAATCTAGTGATTTATCAAAAAGATTTAGAAAGTATTTTAGTCCTAGTTATATAAAAAGTAAAGATAGTTTTATAATAAGTAGAACATTGATTAAATACGGGTATTCTAATTTTTCTGTTACAATTTTAGAGTATTGCAATGCATCTGATTTACTTAAAAGAGAACAACATTATTTGGATAAATTAAATCCAAAATATAATATATTAAAAATAGCAGGAAGTTCTTTGAATTATTTGCAATCAGAAGAAACTAAAGCAAAAATTAGTAAAGCTTTAAAAGGAGTTTATATAAAAGAAAAATCACCTTTATTTGGTAGTTTTCATACAAAAGAAACAAAAGAACTTATGAGTTTAAAGAAAAAAGGTATAAATAATCCTTTATTTGGAAAAACTCATAGTGAAAAAACTAAGTCTTTAATGAAACAAAAGGCTTTAGGTAGAAAACATTCTAATGATACTAAATTAAAAATAAGTTCTCTACATGGGAATCCCATTAATATATATGAAAAGTGTTCTTCTGAAGGATTCAAATTAATAGGTAGTTTTGTTTCAGCTAGAAAAGCTGCAAAATTTTTAGGTATAAGTGGTAGTACTATAATTAGATATAAGAATTCGGGTGAAATATTTAAAGACAGATATAAATTTTCATCCAAATAAATTTAGAATAACTATGAATAAAATTTTACTATATGCTGGAAACTCCTAAAGCCCTAGATACTATAATAATTATTATTATTAGTGAAAATTCTAGTGGATATAACAATGGACAATCAGCAGGAAACCAAAGTAATTGTTAAATTATAAGTAGGATCCCTAGAGACTACACGTAAAAGCCTATATAAGGTAATATATAGTCCAGTTGAATAGGAAACTATTCAAAAATAATGACATTAATAGAATTAATTTGAACTATAACACCAGCATTAATTTTAATTTTAATTGCATTTCCTTCATTTAAATTGTTATATTTAATGGATGAAGTAATGGATCCTTCATTAGTTATTTATGGAGAAGGTCACCAATGGTATTGAAGTTATCAATATCCTGATTTTACAAATACTGATAATGAATTTATAGAATTTGATTCATATATAGTACCTGAAAATGATTTAGAAGAAGGAACATTTAGAATGTTAGAAGTAGATAATAGAGTTGTTATACCTGAATTAACTCATACAAGATTTGTTATATCAGCTGCAGATGTTATACATTCCTTCGCTTGTCCTTCTTTAGGTATTAAAACAGATGCATATCCTGGTAGATTAAATCAATCATCTGTTTATTTAAATCGTCAAGGTACATATTTTGGACAATGTTCAGAAATTTGTGGTATACTTCATAGTTCTATGCCTATAGTAATACAATCTGTTTCTATTAAAGATTTTTTACTGTGATTAAAAGATCAAATGGAAAGTTAATGTAATTATAAATTATAAAAGTTAATCATTTTAATAAGAATAATTAATTTATTAAGTTTAAACGTGTTAATTTAATGGAAAAATAGCATATTACGAACATGTATATACAAGTTCAAATCTTGTACACGTTTTAAGAATATGTTATATTTTTAATGTTGTATATTTTATATATATATATATTTAAATTATATAATATTTTATCTAATTATAAATAATGTGTAGCATAGATAAATCAAAAAAATAATTTTTTTTTTATATGAATTTTTCAATATTTTTATTTCTTATTGGAATATTAGGTTTTGTTTTAAATAGAAAAAATATAATACTAATGCTAATTTCAATAGAAATAATGTTATTATCTATAACATTTTTAATATTAATTAGTTCACTTAGTTTTGATGATATATTAGGTCAAACCTTTGCTATATATATTATAACAATAGCTGGTGCAGAATCTGCAATAGGTTTAGGTATTTTAGTAGCATTTTATAGATTAAGAGGTAGTATATCAATACAATATAAATAATGTATTTAACATTGATAATTTTACCTTTATTAGGTTCAATATTTTCAGGATTTTTTGGAAGAAAAATTGGAATAAATGGATCTCATTTAATAACATGTAGTTCAATTATAATAACGACTGTATTATCTATATTAATTTTTTTTGAAGTAGGTTTTAACAATATACCTGTTACAATAAATATAGCTAGATGAATAGATGTAGAATCACTTAATGTATTATGAAGTTTTAAATTTGATTCATTAACAGTTTCTATGTTATTACCTGTATTAATAGTATCTAGTTTAGTACATATTTATTCTATAAGTTATATGAGTCATGATCCTCATAATCCCAGATTTTTTAGTTATTTAAGTTTATTTACTTTTATGATGATAATTCTTGTTACTGGAAATAATTATTTATTAATGTTTGTAGGTTGGGAAGGTGTTGGAATTTGTTCTTATCTTTTAGTAAATTTTTGATTTACTAGAATAGCCGCAAATCAAAGTTCTATTTCAGCTTTTTTAACTAATAGAGTAGGTGATTGTTTTTTAACAATAGGTATTTTTGCAATATTATGATCTTTTGGGAATATTGATTATAATTTAGTATTTTCATTAGTTCCATATTATAATGAAAATATAATAACTATAATAGGTATTTGTTTATTAATAGGTGCTACAGCTAAAAGTTCACAGGTAGGTTTACACATTTGATTACCTCAAGCTATGGAGGGTCCTACACCAGTATCTGCATTAATACACGCTGCCACGATGGTAACAGCAGGTGTATATTTATTAATGAGATCTTCACCTTTAATAGAATATAGTTCAACTGTTTTAGTTATTTGTTTATGATTAGGTGCTATAACTACTATATTTAGTTCTTTAATTGGATTATTTCAACAAGATATTAAAAAAGTTATAGCTTATTCAACTATGAGCCAATTAGGTATAATGGTAATAGGGATAGGATTATCTTGTTATAATATTGCTTTATTTCATTTAATTAATCATGCTTTTTATAAAGCATTATTATTTTTAGGAGCTGGAGCAGTAATACATTCAGTATCAGATAATCAAGATTTCAGAAAATATGGAGGATTAATATCATTTTTACCTTTAACTTACTCAGTTATGTTAATAGCTTCTTTAAGTTTATTAGCTATTCCTTTTATGACTGGATTTTATTCTAAAGATTTTATACTTGAATCTTCATATGGTCAATTTTATTTATCCAGTACTATTATATATTTTATAGCAACTATAGGTGCTATGTTTACAACTCTTTACTCAGCAAAAGTATTATATTTAACATTTTTAACTAATCCTAATGGACCTTTAATTAATTATAAACAAATACATGAAGGGGATTTATTTCTTAATGTTCCTTTAATTGTATTAGCTATTTTTTCTATATTTTTTGGTTATTTAACTAAAGATATTTTTATAGGATTGGGAACTAATTTTTTTTCAGATAATAGTTTATTTATACATCCTAATCATGAAATTATGTTAGATACAGAATTTGCTGTACCTATTTTATTTAAATTATTACCTTTTATATTAACTGTTTTATTAAGTTTAATTTCAATAATATTATCCGAATTTTTTCCTAAATTACTTATTAATTTTAAATTTTCTAAATTAGGTTATAATATTTTTAGTTTTTTTAATCAAAGATTTTTTATTGAGTTGATTTATAATAAATATATAATTGAGTTTATTTTAAAATTAGGTGGACAAACTACTAAAATTTTAGATAAAGGTTCTATAGAATTATTAGGACCATATGGTTTAGAAAAAGGATTAATAAATTTTAGTAATAATATAAATAATTTAAGTACAGGTATTATTACTACATATGCTTTATATATATTAATAGGTTTAATTTTTTATATTTCTTTATTATACTTTTCTTATTATGATCATAATTTATTAATATTAGTAATTTTTACTTTATTTGCTTTACTAAATAATAATTTACATCTATATTATAAATAATTTATTATAAATTGTTAATTTAAATTTATCTTTTATTTTATATGCTTTTATCTTCTATATTTTTTTTATTATTATCTAATTCTCTGTCTTATAGACGTGATATTACTATTTTTTATTCTAGAATTGGTATATTAATTTTATTTTATTGTATATTTTTATCTTATAATAATTTATTTATAACATATTTAGATAAAGGTATTGGATTATTTGGAGGTTTATTTTATGTATCCTCTATAACACAAACATTTCATATATTAATATTTATTATTAGTTTATTAATATTGAATATTACAGGTTTTTATACTATAAAACTTATATCAAATAACTATATGAGTTTTTATAAGTTATTATTTACAAAATTATATTTTTTTAAAGAATTTGCTGTTTCAAATATAATTTTAAAAAAAGGAGAACAATATACTATATTAGAATACACTTTAATAATTTTATTTATAATAATGGGAAGTATTTTATTAATATCTAGTAGTGATTTAGTTTCTATTTTTTTAACTATAGAGTTACAAAGTTACGGGTTGTATTTATTATGTACTATTTATAGAAATTCTGAATCTTCAACTTCAGCTGGTTTAACTTACTTTTTATTAGGAGGGTTAGCTTCTTGTTTTATATTATTAGGTATAAGTTTAATATATGCAAATCTAGGTATTACTTACTTAGATAGTTTTTATATAATAAATAACTTATCTAATATAGTAATTGAACATGAATTAAAAAACATAAATTTACATATAATTTCGTATATACCATATTGTTTATTATTAATATCTATAGGATTTTTATTTAAAATATCAGCTGCACCTTTTCATTTTTGATCCCCAGATGTTTACGATGGTATACCCACAATAATTACTACTTTTGTTGCAATAATAGCAAAAATATCAATATTAGTTTTAATATTACATATAGTTCATTATACTAATAATATTTATATATCTATAGAATACTATTGAACAATAAGTTTATTAATAAGTTCTTTATTATCTTTAGTTATAGGAACTGTTTTAGGTTTAACTCAATTTAGAATTAAAAGATTATATGCTTATAGTACAATATCTCATTTAGGATTTATGCTTTTAGCTATAAGTATAAATAGTATAGAATCAGTACAATCTTTTATTTTTTATCTTATACAATATAGTATTTCTAATTTAAATGCCTTTATATTATTAATAGCTATTGGTTATAGTTTATATTTCTATAATGATAAAAATATAAATCATAATAAATTAATAGATAAAAATAATTCGCCTATACAGTTTATAAGTCAACTTAAAGGTTATTTTCATATAAATAGTATGTTAGCTTTAAGTTTAACTATAACTTTATTTTCTTTTGCAGGTATTCCTCCTTTAATTGGATTCTTTGCTAAACAGATGATTTTTTCTGCAGCTTTACAAGAAGGATTTGTTTTTTTAACATTTATAGGAATATTAACTAGTGTTATTAGTGCAGTTTATTATTTATTTATTGTTAAAACAATGTTTTTTGATTTATCTTCTTATAAATATTTTAATAAATTACAAGATATTAAACTATCTGCTCTTATTTTACAAAAAAATAAAGTTATAGAAAAAATATATTATTCTAAATTTGTTTTATCTAATTCTTTAACTATAACTATATCTATATTAACTCTTATTATTTTATTATTTATATTTATGCCTAATGAATTATTATATATTTCTAATATATTAACTATTATATTTTTTGTACCTTTATTTTAATTAATAAATATATATATATAAAGTATTGTAAATAAAAATTGTAAATATTTATATTATTTTCAAAATGAGAATTTTTAAAAGTCATCCTATACTAAAAATAGTGAATTCTTATATAATAGATTCACCACAACCTTCTAATTTAAGTTATTTATGAAACTTTGGATCTTTATTAGCTCTTTGTTTAGTTATACAAATAATAACAGGTGTTACATTAGCTATGCATTATACACCTAGTGTATATGAAGCTTTTAATTCTGTAGAACATATTATGAGAAATGTAAACAATGGATGATTAATACGTTATTTACATTCAAATACAGCATCTGCTTTTTTTTTTTTAGTTTATTTACATATAGGTAGAGGTTTATATTACGGATCTTATAAATCACCAAGAACTTTAACATGAGCTATAGGTACTATAATTTTTATAGCTATGATGGCTACAGCTTTTCTGGGTTATGATACTAGCCCAAAATGGTTTAATATAATATTTCTGATCATCTTATTTATTATTTATATATTCGTATTTCTTATACATGAGGAAATTATAAATGATATTAAAAATGAAAAGAATAAAAATAAAATAAGAAATTATTTAAAATCTAATAAAACTAATTTAATAGGTTATAAAATTATTAGAAATTATACTACGACCTACGGTCGAAGTATAAAAACATCAGATAAATTAAATGAGATTATTAAAGAATTGGGTTTAAATCCTGTGTATTTTTATGAAGATTTGAATTTAGATAGCACTAAAAAACAAATCTTAAAGGATACTAAAGGTTTAAGTGGAATATATATGATAGTTAATAAAACAACTAAAGATTATTATATAGGTTCTGCTTCAACTAATAGATTTAATGCTAGATTTAGTAATCATACTATTCTTTTTACAGGTAGTAAGATAGTTAAGTTGGCTATTAAAAAATATAAAATAGAAAACTTTGCTTTTTTAATATTAGAGTTATATCCTAATATTGTTACTAAAGAGAATAACCATGAATTAATCAATCTAGAAGATAAATATTTAAAATCTTTATTACCTAATTATAATATCTTAACTGAAGCAGGATCTAGTTTTGGTTATAAACATACCGAAATTGATCGTCAAAAAATGAAAGATATTTATAGTGATGAAAGACGTGAAAGAATAGGTAATTTAAATAAAGGTAAATCTTTATCTCCAGAAACAATAGAGAAAATGAGACAAAAAGCTCTGTTAAGACCTGCTATGTTTGATGAAATCAAAAAAAAATGTATAACAAATACAATACCTATTATACTATACAATTTAAATGGAACTATTTTTGGTAAATATTCTACTATTATAGATGCTGCAAATGCTATTAATTGTAATGAAAAAACAATTAGAAGAGCATTACAAACAGAGAAAAAATTAGTAAAAAGAAAATGAATAGTAAAAGAAATTAAATAATTATTATTAGTTTATAAATATATATATTATATTAAATTATAGTCCCACGAGTAATAATCATTTTGCAATTTTTATAAAGAAAAAAAGATTAAAGTGGTATAGCCCGACAGGGGTATAGAATAATTATTAATTATTTGGCAATGTTAGTGAAAATGATTAAAGAGATATTTAATCTTCAGATCATCGGTTATATAAATGATCGCGACAGACTGGGTCACTAATGGGTAACTGAAATGTTGCTTAATGCACAGTCGAATCTTCAGCTTATAGCTGCTGAATAACGAATTCAAAGTTATTCTATCTTATTTAATTTTTTTTTTTTTAGATAAGAAAGCTTGTATGTACTACCTTATGGTCAAATGAGTTTATGAGGTTTATTTTTTGAGCCTAAAATGCAAAAAATAGTTTATTATTTGATTACCTTTTCATTTCTGGTATTAATAACACCTTTTGTAAATACAATTTCTAAGGTTATTAGACTTAAAGGTATTTATAGAATAGGTCCTCATAATAAAGATGTATTATCTATTATATTTGGATCTTTACTTGGAGATGCACATGCGGAAAAAAGAGAAAAGGGTACAGGTACTAGAATTAGTTTTTACCAAGAAGGTTCTCATATTAAATATATATTGTTTTTACATAATCTATTATCTAAGTTAGGTTATTGTAATCCTAAAATACCTACTATAAGAACTAGATTAGGTAGAGGAAAAATTAGAAAGATTGCAAGATTTTCAACATGAACTTATACTAGTTTTAATTGAATACATGATTTATGATATAAAAAGAATATTAAATGTATACCTGAATGTATAGGTGAGTATTTAACTCCTTTAGCCTTAGCCATTTGAATTATGGATGATGGAGCTAAGGTAGGTTCAGGTTTAAAATTTGCAACTAATTCTTATACACATAACGATTGTAAAATATTAGTTAAAGTTTTAAAAGATAACTTTAATCTTAAAGCTTCTATACAATCAGCAGGAGCAAAAGATCAATATATTATTTATATATGAAAAGAATCTATGGAAGATCTTAGAAATATAGTATCTCCTTATATTATACCAGAAATGAAATATAAATTATTATAAATTTATTTATGTATAGTTATATAATTGAATATAAAGAAATTTTTACTAAGAGTTATATTCTTAGTTATATAGCGACATTGATGAAAACAAGTCAAAGATGTATGTTTAGCATTTAGACTGTCGGTAGAGTAAACTATCGCAACAGACTGGTCCATCAGTGGGTACCTTAAATGGTGCTTAATGTACAGTCGGAATCTTTTTTCAATTTAATATTGAAACACAAGGCATTATACTATATTTAATTATGTTTATCTTTATAAAGATAAGTATAATGTACATGATTTACTTGTTTTAAACTAAGTCATTATTATGTAATATATAATTTACAAGTCACTTATTGTTCAAATACCTACAAAGAATCCTAAATTATTAACAGGTTTACATAATGTTCTTTTTCTAGGCCCTTAGGCCAACGGCCCAAGGGATTTAAATATTTCCTGTCTTGATATTATAATTTGTTTATAGTAATGAAAGATAAATTAATTTATATTAATGAAAAAAAATTATAGATTTTTATTCTTTTTATTTTTATTATTTTTAGTGGTTATTCTTATATTTATTACATTTGATTATCCGTTGCTTTGTGAGGGAGATAGTGATAAATTAACAGGAGGAGAAAAAGTTAATACAGCTGTTTCAGGAAATAATATTCATAATAATGTAAATAATCCTAGTATTAATATATCTAATCCTGATATAAATATACCAAGTTCAGTAGGAACAGCTATAGCTCAAGGAGCAAGTTCAATAGGTGTAGCTGGTACTACTATAGCAGGTATAAGAGCTATGTCATATAGAACTGGTGGTATGACTCCTGGGATGAGAGTAGCAGTTATGGGTTTTGGAGGTTTAGTAGGAGGAGTTGCATTTGCATCTGGTAACTATATTAACTCTAGCCTTCAAAAAAATAGTTCTAATGGCTGTAAAGATGGATCTTTTCCTGCTAAATCTATTATAGAGGAAGGTGATAGTATAGAATCGGTAATGAATTTTCTTTATTTTAATTTATTTATAAGTATATTAATCTTATTATTAGCAGTAATATTACTATATTTTTATAAAAATAAGAAAGAAAAATCCTTGATTTTAATTTGAATATTTTTAGTTTTATTTAGTTATCTTTCATTGTATTTAGCTTATAATTTATATAAGGATATTTATGTGATATCTGCTATTTATCAAAAATCTACAACTATTTCTATAATAAATAATTATGATTCTAATATTCTAGATAGAGCAAAAACAATTAATAATATAATGATATTATGTAATTTGTATTTAAATGGTGGTATAATATCTATCCTTGATTTATTATTTATTCTTTATGTAAGAATTAAGGTATTAAATAAAAACTTAAAATTACTATTTATCAAAAGAATTTTTGGTGAACGTTTTTATTATTATTTTATGAAAATATATAGTGTTAGTAATAAAATGGGTTGAATGTGAATATATTATTGTATATTATTATTAATTTTTTATAGTTTACTTTCTATGTATTTTAATTATAATTTAATTAATCAAATTGATATAATAACAGAAGTGTTTGAATATACTAATAATAATAAGTAATAAATTATATGTTAAATTTAATAATAACTAAAAAAAAAAAATTTTTTTTTTTTTGAATAAGTAAATTTAAGATTTGGCTACAGTTATAACTAATCTTATGAGTGCTATACCTTGAATTGGACAAGATATAGTTGAATTTATTTGAGGTGGTTTTTCCGTAAATAATGCAACTTTAAATAGATTTTTTGCATTACATTTTGTATTGCCTTTTATTTTAGCTGCTTTAGTTTTAATGCATTTAATAGCATTACATGATACAGCAGGTTCTAGTAATCCTTTAGGTGTTTCAGGTAATTATGATAGATTACCTTTTGCTCCTTATTTTATTTTTAAAGATTTAGTTACTATTTTTATTTTTTTTATAATTTTATCTATATTTGTTTTTTTTATTCCAAATGCTTTAGGTGACAGTGAAAATTATGTAATGGCTAATCCTATGCAAACTCCACCTGCTATAGTGCCAGAGTGATAGAGATAAGGTGTCACTTAATCTCGCTATATGCTGAAAATTCTTAAATTATTAAGACAATCAGCAAGAAACGAATAATAAATTAATAAAATATTTTTATTTAGTAGAATCTTCAGAGACTATACGCGAGACACAAATATGTGAAGATATAGTCCAAACATTATAGAGATATAGTGAGTGTAATACACTAATTAATATAAAAATGATCAATTTATTTCTCATCTATTCCCAGTTATGATTTTATATACAGCTCGTTATACAAAGGGTGTAACACGTTTATCTTCAGCTGAAAGAGCTTTAATAACAATACCTGACGAGACAAAAGATAATTTAGTTGGTATATTTAAACCTTTTTGTACTAAAAATTATATGCCTTATTATTATAATAGGTTAGATAGAAGAACTAAAGAAACTTATATTTCTGTTTCTTTTACTACTATGCAACTTCCTTGTTTTAATGAATTTAGAGAAATGTTTTATGTGTTAAATACAAAAATTGTTCCTATTAATATTTATGATTTATTAACTCCTAGAGGATTAGCTTTTTGAATAATGGACAATGGAAGTCGTCAAGGAGCAGGATTATATTTAAGTACATATAGTTTTTCTAATGAGGATATGGATAGATTAATGTTTACATTACAAGATAAATTTGGTCTAAAATGTTCAATACATTATAACAGAGATAATAAACCTATAATTTATATTTTTAAGGAATATATGGATAATTTAAAATCCTTAGTTAGTCCTTATTTCATAGAAGAAATGTTATATAAATTAGGATTATAATTGTATCAATTTTTATATTAATTATCATTTTTTGACCTTTTACCTTTTTATGCAATATTAAGATCTATACCTAATAAATTATTAGGTGTTATTGCTATGTTTTCTGCTATTTTAATATTATTAATTATGCCTATTACTGATTTATCTAAATTAAGAGGAGTTCAATTTAGACCTTTTAGTAAAATAGTTTTTTATATTTTTGTTGCTAATTTTTTAGTTTTAATGCAATTAGGTGCTAAGCATGTTGAATCTCCATTTATTGAATTTGGGCAAATTTCTACTATTTTATATTTTTCTCATTTTCTTATTATAGTACCATTAATTAGTCTTATTGAGAATAGTTTAATTGAATTAATTTTAAGAAAAAAAATAAAATAAAAAAATAAAAAATAAAAAAAATAAAAAAAAAATTTTTTTTAAGAGTTTGAGTAGAAGGTTCTACGTTTTAACTGCAAATTAAAATACAGGGATTCGAGTTCCCCATTCTCTTAATAATTTTTATTTATTTCGCAATTATATATTTTTTAATAGTAGATAAATCTAATTACTAGAGATTTATTTTTAAATTATATATATATATATTTAATATATAATTATATACTGTGAGTTACAATTACTTTTTTTTTTATTTTTTTTTTACAGTTATATATTATTAATATATATATTAATATTTTTATTAAATTGAATGATAACTTTATCATCTATTATTTCAATAATTGAAGGTTTATTAGTTATTGTACCTGCTTTATTATCAGTTGCATTTGTTACAATAGCTGAAAGAAAAACTATGGCTAGTATGCAAAGAAGATTAGGACCAAATATTGTAGGTTATTATGGATTATTACAAGCATTTGCTGATGCATTAAAATTATTATTAAAAGAATATGTTTCTCCTACACAAGCTAATATTATTTTATTTTTTTTAGGTCCTATTATAACATTAACATTTTCTTTATTAGGTTATCTTGTAATTCCATATAATTTAGGTTCATACATATCAGATTATAGTTTAGGTATATTATATATGTTAGCTGTTTCTTCTTTATCTACATATGGTATATTATTAGCTGGTTGATCTGCTAATTCTAAATATGCATTTCTTGGGTCTTTGAGAAGTACAGCTCAATTAATCAGCTATGAATTAATTTTAAGTTCTGTTATATTATTAGTAATATTATTAACAGGTAGTTTAAATTTAATTACTATTGTAGAATCGCAAAGAGTTGTTAGTTTTTTATTTCCATTATTTCCTTTATTTTTAATATTTTTTATAGGTTCTATAGCAGAAACTAATAGAGCACCTTTCGATTTGGCTGAGGCTAATAAGTAATTTGATTTGGTCTCATTAAATATCACTAAGTGTTGGAAATTTCTATTATTATATATGACAATCAGCAGGAAACCAAAATATATTAATAAGTATATGAGTAGGATCTTCAGAGACTATACGTGGTAATATAATATATGATATTATATAAGATATAGTCCAAACTTACATGAAAATGTAAGATAATAAATTATAAATTAAGTAGAAATACTTCTATTAAAAATAATCATCCAATGTTAATACCTAGTGTAAATATATAAAGATCTTTATCGTTTAAAAGTAATAGAAGATTAATTTTCTCTTAATATTATTGGAATCAGAACTTGTTAGTGGTTTTATGACAGAACATTCTTCTATAATTTTTGTTTTTTTTTTTTTAGCTGAATATGCTAGTATTGTTTTAATTTGTTTATTAAATAGTATATTATTTTTAGGTGGTTATTTATCTATTATACCTTTAGATTTAATAATTAATATTTTTAATATAAACAATATTATTTTTATTAATATATCTTCTTCTAGTTTAAATTTAGCTTTAAAAACAGCTATTTTTATATTTATTTTTATTTGAGCTAGAGCTTCTTTCCCTAGAATACGTTTTGATCAATTAATGTCTATTTGTTGAACTATTTTATTACCAATTATTATAGCATATATTATTGTAATGCCTTGTATTGTATATGGTTTATCAATAATACCAACTAATAATTCTTTATTTTAATTATAATTTATGTTATATATTTTATATTAAAAAAATAATTCATAACTGGTTTATATAACTTTATTTCATTAATAAAGTGTTACATTAATAAAATTATTTAATTTATTAGTAGTAAATAAATTTATTGTTTATATTTTATGTCTTTATCATTATTATTAATCCCCTTATTAGGTATTTGTTTTATAACTATAAAAACAAATTATGGTTTATTTTTAAATAATATAAAAATAAAATCTATTGCTTTAATTATTTTAATTTTTAATTTAATTATTTCATTAATTGTATTTATTTTATTTGATTTTAGTAGTAAACAATATCAATTTTTAGAAGAACATTATAAAATTAATTATTTTGATATATATTTAGGTATAGATGGTCTATCTATATATTTTGTATTATTAACAACTATAATAATGCCTATAGCATTATTATCTAATTGAAGTTCAATACAACATAAAAATGTTTTATCTTTTGTAATAATAATATTATTATTAGAGACATTATTATTAGCTGTTTTTTTAGTTTTAGATATATTATTATTTTATATTTTTTTTGAAAGTATATTACCACCTTTATTTTTATTAATAGGATTATTTGGTTCTAGTAATAAAGTAAGAGCTGGATTTTATTTATTTTTATATACTTTATTAGGATCATTATTTATGTTATTATCTATATTAACTATGTCTTCTATAATAGGTAGTACTGATTTTGATGTTTTATATAAAGCTAATTTTAAATATATTACTCAATTATTTTTATTTTATGGTATATTTATAGCTTTTGCTGTAAAAACACCTACAATATTTTTAAACACTTGATTATTAAAAGCTCATGTTGAATCTCCATTATCTGGTAGTATTATATTAGCTGGTATAGTTTTAAAATTAAGTTTATATGGTATTTTTAGGTTAATTTTACCTTTATTACCTAAAGCTTCTTTAAATTATACTTATATAATTTATCTTATAGGAGTAATAACTATTATATATGCTAGTCTTAGTACATTAAGAACTATAGATATTAAAGAACTTATAGCTTATTCATCAGTATCTCATGCAGCTGTTTATCTTTTAGGAGCATTTAGTAATACATTACAAGGTATAGAAGGTGCAATAGTTTTAGGTTTAGCTCATGGTTTTGTTTCTTCAGGATTATTTATATGTGCAGGAGGTATTTTATATGATAGATCTTCTACTAGGTTAATTACACATTATAGAGGTATGGCACAAATAATGCCTATTTTTTCTATTTTATTTTTTATATTATCATTAGGAAATTGTGGAGTTCCTTTAACTTTAAATTTTTTAGGTGAATTTATGTCATTATATGGAGTATTTGAAAGAATGCCTATTTTAGGTATTTTGGCTAGTTCTTCTATAATATTTTCTGCTGCTTATACTATATTTATGTATAATAGAATAGCATTTGGAGGTTCTTATTCTATTTATTTTTTAGAAAATATAGGAGATTTAAATAAAAGAGAATTTATTATGTTATTAATATTTATTATATTTACAATCTTTTTTGGTATTTATCCAGCTCCTATTTTAGATGGTTTACATTATTCAGTTTCTACTTTAATTTATAATATAAATTAAAAAAAAAATATATTATATATATGTGTATATATTTATATATCTATTCTTATTAGCTCAATGGTAGAGCAGAATACTTCTAATATTTAGATCCTAGTTCGAATCTAGGATAAGAATTTATTATTAAATATATATTTAATAATTTAGCTCTTATAGCTCAAAGGTAGAGCAGAATACTGTTAATATTTGTATAGATGTTCGATTCATCTTAAGGGCTATGATAATTTTTTTTATTAAATTTATAATATTTTATATTCTTTATTCTATAATCTTTTAAAGTGATGATATTAATAAAAAAAATATATATCTATATTTTATTTTTATATAAATGCCACAATTAATTCCATTTTTTTTTGTTAATCAAGTAGTTTTTACTTTTATTATTTTAATAGTATTAATTTATATATTTACTAAATACATATTACCTAAATTTGTACGTATATTTATTTCTCGTATCTATATAAATAAATTATAAAATAATTAATAAATTTAAATATAAATATATATATATATATTAATAATGTATAAATTAGATACTATATTAAGTCCTTTAGACCAATTTGAAATTAGAAATTTATTTTCTATTAATGTTAGTTTTTTAGGAAATAGTTATTTTTCATTAACTAACATAGGTTTATATATAATAATAAGTTTTATTTTAATAATAATATACAGTTTATTAGCTATTAATAATAATAAAATAACACCTAATAATTGATCAATAAGTCAAGAAACTATATATTCTACTGTACATAGTATAGTTATAAATCAAATTAATACAAATAAAGGACAAATTTACTTTCCTTTTATATATTCATTATTTGTATTTATATTAATAAATAACTTAATAGGTTTAATTCCATATAGTTTTGCATCTACTTCACATTTTATATTAACTTTTTCTATTAGTTTTACTGTTGTTTTAGGTGCAACTATATTAGGATTTCAAAAACATGGTGTTCATTTCTTTTCTCTTTTTGTTCCTGCAGGTTGTCCTTTAGGTTTATTACCTTTATTAGTATTAATAGAATTTATTTCATATTTATCTCGTAATATTTCATTAGGTTTAAGATTAGCAGCTAACATATAAGGTAAGATTAGGCCCTTACTCTCTTGTGTTTAAGAGCCAAATTCCGGGGAAGCCTTAAAGCTTTAATAACTAAAGATAAGATGGAAACTTCTTATCCGGCCTCATTAATGACTGAGGGTATAGTAATATCATTAAAGATTCTAGTAATAGGAATAGGTGATCGTGGATCTAAATCAGAAATGTACCCCGAGGGGTATATGTAATTACATTTCTGTAAAAGAGCAACGAGTAGATGGTTCTTCAGTAATTTATATACTGTAAGGTATACTCTAGTCGCCGGGAAAGCCGGTTCTTGGAAGAAATTAAGTAATCCAAGATTAAAGATATCACAATAGCCTGTCCTTGTTTTACATTAAAAAATTAATTATGTAAATACCTTTAGAGAAATAAAATTTATAAATATCTTTTTTGGTTATATATATCAAAAAAGTGAAAATAAAATTTATTTAAAGAAAGGATAAAGTAGTGAATGTTTTATATTATATATACCCGTGACCTGAGGTCGCGGGATTTTAAAATTTTTAATCAGTAAATTTATCTTAAATTATGATTTAAATAAGACTAGACCATCTAGTTTATTTTATCCTTTTAAAGGTAGATTGTTTAGTATTAGACAAACTGGTATCAGATCTTATTCAACTTCGAGTAATTATTCTTCAGATTCTTCAGGTAAAGTTATTTTTTTTGATGCAGATAAAGACAAATTAGATATTCTTAACTATGTTAAAGGTAAAACCGGTATTTATATGTGAATTAATAAATTGAATGGTAAAAAATATGTAGGTAGTTCTGTTGATTTAAGACGTAGATTATTAGAATATTATAATGTTAACAGACTTCAACCTTACGGTTGAAGTATGCCTATTAATGTAGCGTTATTAAAATACGGTTATCATAATTTTAGTTTGACTATTTTAGAAATTTGTGATGTAGATAATCTTATGTCAAGAGAAAAACACTTTTTTGAAGAGTATACTCCAGAGTATAATATATTAGATACTCCTGGAAATCCATCTCGTGGATCTGGATGAAGACATTCAGAAGCTGCAATAGAGAATATGCGTATTGCTGCTCATAATATAAATAAATCTCCAGAGATTTTGGCTAAATTATCAACAGCTCAACCTAACAGTATAAAAGTTGAGGTTGTAGATATAGAAACAAATATTTCTACTAGATATAACGCTATTAGAGCAGCTGCTCGTGCTTTAGATATTGATAGAAGATATATAGAAAATTATATTTATTTGAATCAGGATAATCCTGTTTTAGGTAAATATATTTTTAAATTAATTAATTCTAGTGATCAAATAAAAGAAAAAGTTCAAATAACTTCTAAAAAAATAAAAGTTATTAATATTAACACTAAAGAAGTTACGATATACACTTCTATTGGTGCAGCTGCTAGAGCATTAGGATACCGTCAAGCTAGTATATTTTTATATTTAAAGGAAAATAGAACTAAACCTTTTAAAGGTTTATATATATTTAAATTAGCTTAAGATTACTGGTTAAGATTTAAAATATTATAATAGTTACATATTAGCTTAAAGTTTAGGACATATTTGTGAGACGATTGAGTGGTCATATGCTTTTAGCTATATTAAGTGGATTTACTTATAATATAATGAGTTCTGGTTTTATATTTTTCTTTGTAGGATTATTACCATTAGCGTTTATTATAGCTTTTTCAGGTTTAGAATTAGGTATTAGTTTTATACAAGCGCAGGTATTTGTAGTTTTAACTTGTTCATATATTAAAGATGGATTAGATTTACATTAATTTTAAGATTTACATTAATTATAAATTTATCTCCTCTCTATTAACTAATTTAGTTACTGTTTTAAAAATAAACTAGATAATCTATCTTTAGTATTAAAATATATAATATATGTATAATTTTAAATTATATATATATATGTATATATTACTTTCTTTAAAATTAGTTATGAATATTTTATAAGGAGGATATAGTTCAATAGGTAGAACAGCTGTATGTGGAACAGTATATCCTTGTTCAAGTCAAGGTATCCCCCCTAAAAAAACCTGTATATTTTATATATGGTAAATAATTAACACCTATAATTAAATTATCCAAAATAATTTGTTTAAAGTTATCAAGTTCTAAATAATCTAAATACATAGATTTTATTTTTTCTTTTTTTCCAATTTTTTTACATTATATACAAATATATTTAACATCACGCTTTACTTGGCCCTTAGGGCCAATATAAACCATAGACACAGCATTATCTATTTACTTATTACATTTATCATATAATTCTGTAATAAGATCAATATATTCAATTAAGAAACAATCTATGAATACAGAAGCTAAACATAGATATGTTAATACTAAAAATCAATAATATACTCAAGCTAAACTTGTTTTACTACCATAACTATATATTTTTATAAAATAATAGTAAAACTGTTTACCAATAATTTTTTTAATAAAAGAGATATCTCAATTTCCATGAATTACTTTATAATTTATATATAAACCAGGGAATAAACCAACTGATATAATTCTAATAAAACTTATTCCTAAATAACATCCTAATAAACCTTTCGCTAACACTACACCATTAAAATTTGGTTTTACTACATAATAATTAATAGAATTTTGATAAATAGTTGATATTATACCAATATCTTCGTATAAATTTATTGCTAAATAGTAAGAAACAAAACTAAATATTTCTAAAGTAATTATTGTTATTATTATCATCTTACTTTTATTAGTAGGAACATCACCTCTAATCGTTTTTTTTTAATAAATAAAATAGTAAGATTACTAAGAATAATATACATATATTTATAAATAAATTAAAATATAAAAAATTAATTATTGATTCTACATTATCTCCTTCCTCTATAACAGAGTTAGAGGGAAAAGGTCCATTTTTCGAATTATTATTAACATCTTTATAATTATTATTAACATCTAATTGATTTTGCAAAAATCTATTAGCATAATTTCCGGCTGCAAATACAAGTCCTCCTCCTAATTCACCAGCTACTACCTTTATCGCTCTAGTAGTAGGAGGTAAATTCCTACTTCCATTTGTCATAGCTCTTATACCAGCTACAGTCGTAGTACTAATACCTGAGGAATTAGCAGCTTGAGCTACAGCTGTTCCTACAGAACTAGGTATATTAATATCTGAATTTTGAATATTTATATTAGGGTTATCTATATTTATATTAGGATTATCTATCTTATTTTGAATATTATTACCAGAAACGCTTGAATTAATTACACCATCCGATTGTTTCATCGTTTCTGAAAATTTATCCGTATCACCAACACAAAACATTGAAGAATCAAATATAACTAATATAAAGTATATAATAAAAATTAAACAAAAGAAGAAAGTTAACATTATAAAAGTAACTAAATAAATACCAGGATAATCTTTAAATATTTTAGGACCTTCATACATGAAAGGGTTTCTTTCCCCTCAAGGCATTTTGTATATCATTTTTAATTAAATAAGCATCTTTAAATAATACATTCTTTTTCATTTTTTAATATAATAATTATACATCGCGCTGTACTTGGGCCTCCGGCCTAAGATAAACCATACATAAACTATTCAGCCCCTTATTTTTACCATTAAACTAAGGTCTTTAAACTATTTTTTTTTATTTACAATACTTTAAATAAAGACATATAAAATATATAAATATATAATTAGATACTAACAGAAATAACGTTTTAAGGTATTTTAAACAATTAGATGAGTAATTAGATATAAATAATATTCAACTCCCCATCTATGAATGTAATTATATATTTTAGTATATGGATACATTATATCTTATATGATAATTTTAGTAAAATGAATATGGTTGAAGATTTTGTTAATAAATTTAATCTTAACATTACTTATTCTTTATTAATTAAGTTTAGTTTTGCAGGTAATAAATTATTTTATATGGCTGGAAAATAAAGTGGTTTAGTTATTGGAAATAAACATAATAAATTAGCTAATACTAATATTATAGATTTAAATCATTAATACAGTTCAAAATTTTACCTTTAACTTTAAATGAATCTTATTATGGTAAACCTTTGATAGGTAAAAAATTAGAACAATTTTATAATGAGGTAAATAGTCAAAGAACCATTTATAATAAACCTCTTTTATCTTTAAAAGATAAAAATAGTATATATTAAAATAATAATAAATATGTTATTATCTCTAATAAAACTTACGATAAGATTATTTATAGATAAATATATGATTATAATTTAGGAGTATTAGTTAAAGAAGTTTATGATTATATTGAAGGTGAAAGTTTAAAACGAACTATCGGTAATATTAATATTATAATAGATCATGATAAAATTAAACATATAGAAGTGCTTAAAGAATTAGAATATATTAAACCAAATAAAAAGATATCTAAATTAGTTAGTAATACAAATATAGGAGTTTTTGATTTAGAAACTTTTATAGATAATGATGGTATTGGTAAAGTTTATGCTTTAGGATTTGTTACTATAGGTAATAAACGTAAATTATATTACCTTAATGTTTATTCTGATAGTTCTTATTTAGTTTTAATTTGTTTGAATTATATTTGAAGATACAAAAGTAAAGTCCTAAACTTATTAAGTATATTATATTTTTAATATTAAATTAAATATCATCTTAAGATGAAGGATTTTTACAGAAATTATAATATAATATAATATAATTATATTATATGCGAACATTAAACCTATACTTAGTTTTTTTTTAGAATTATATATACAGAAACCGGCTTACTGTATTCTTGAAAAAAAAAAAATGTGATAATATAATATTTAATAAAATAAATATTACTTGCTATATTAGTATATAGTATTAAACTATTTACTATAAAATTATTGAGTTTGATGATGACTCTGATTGAACGCTGTCCAAGTACTTGACACATGCTAATCGTACGATTATTTAGTATATATACTAAATAATAGTGGTGTACAGGTGAGTAAAAGATAATTTGACTACCTTAAAGTAAGGTAAAAGATCCCTTATATAAAAAGGAAATTAAAGGTCCGCTTTAAGATGTAATCTTTATCACGGAGAGTAATAGAAAAGGTAATGTCTTTTCTAGCTAATATCCGTAGTCGTGACTGAGAGGTTGATCGACCACATTGGGTCTGAAAAAACCCCAATGCATATTAGTACAGCAGTGAGGAATATTGGTCAATGGCCTAAAGGCTGAACCAGTAACTTGGAAGAATGTAAATGTATTAATTATTAATACAATAACGATTAATTCGTATAAAATTCTAAATAGAATAATGATAATGACAATTTTCTATTTATAAGTCTTGACCAAATTACGTGCCAGCAGTCGCGGTAATACGTAAAAGACTAGTGTTAGTCATCTTTATTAGGTTTAAAGGGTACCTAGACGGTAAATTAAACTCTTATTGAGTATCTTTTTACTAGAGTTTTATAAGAGAAGGAAGAATTTTTGGAGTAGTGATAAAATACTTTTATACCAAAAAGACTGATAACGGCGAAGGCATCCTTCTATGTAAAAACTGACGTTGAGGGACGAAGGCTTGGGTAGCAATAAGGATTAGATACCCTAGTAGTCCAAGCAGAAAATGATGAATGTCATAAACTAGATAATTAATTTAGTATATAAATGAAAGTGTAAGCATTCCACCTCAAGAGTAATATGGCAACATATAAACTGAAATCATTAGACCGTTTCTGAAACCAGTAGTGAAGTATGTTATTTAATTCGATAATCCGCGAAAAACCTTACCACAATTTGAATAATAAATTATTATTTATTACAAGCGCTGCACGGCTGTCTTTAGTTAATGTCGTGAGATCTGGTTAATTCCTTTAATTAACGAAAACCCTCATTTTATTTATATATATAAAATGGTTCACCGTTATATTGGTTTGATAAAAGGGATTAAGACAAGTCATCATGGCCTAAATGTTGTGGGCTGATGTGTGTTTTAGGAAGACACTAAATTGGCTAAAGCTATCAAACTCCGGGGACCTCCTAAAGATTTTGATACTAAACTATAGTTGAAAAATTATAAGTGGCTGAACTAATCACTCAGGTAAAGTAATAAGTCAAAATATGAACGAAAGTGAAATGGAAAATCGCGGATCTAAGTCAGATTTATCAAAAAAATCTGTAAAAGAGCAAAGAGTAGACGGTAGTTGACTTCTAAATAAAACAGCTAATCCAAAAAGAAGTTTAAGGTGTACTCTAATGGGTTTCGAAAGAAATTATCAAGTCAAAATCCTTACTAACCAATTATTAAATAAATTTTATTCTACAAATTCTACAAATATAAATCCATGGTTTATAACTGGATTTTCAGATGCAGAAGGATCATTTATAATTTCTATATCTAGAAATGAAACAAGTAGATTAAAATGAAGAGTTTCAGCTTATTTTTCTATTCATGTACATAAAAAAGATTTACTATTATTAAATTTAATACAAAAAACATTAGGTGTAGGTATAGTTAGAAATAATAATGAAAATACTGTATTATTTAGAGTAAGTAGTATAAAAGAATTACAAATAATTATGAAACACTTTAAAAATTATCCATTAGTTAGTGCTAAGTATTCAGATTTTTTATTATTTGAACAATGTTTAGAATTAATAAAAAATAGAGAACACTTAACTGAAGAAGGATTATTAAAAATAGTATCTCTAAAAGCAAATTTAAATAAAGGTTTATCTAAAGAATTATTAGAGGCGTTCCCTAATATTAAAGCTGAAGATAGACCAGAATATAAATTTAATGGTATACCAAATCCGTCATGAGTTTCTGGATTTGCATCTGGAGATTCATCATTTAGTATTTCTATCGAAAATGCAACAACTAGGATAGGTAAAAGAGTAAGATTAATATATGAAACTTGTTTACATATTAGAGAAAAAGATTTATTAATCGGAATATCAAAATATTTTAATAGTTTATACTTAGAATCAAATGAAGATAATAGAAAAATTCCTGTATATTGTAATGAAAGAACAAATATTGCTTTACTACAAATAAAAAATACTACAGATATATTTAATAAAGTAATACCATTTTTTACTGAATATCCTATATTAGGTATAAAATCTAAAGATTTCAAAGATTTTAAAATAGTAGCAGAATTAGTAAAAAATAGAGAACACTTAACTGAAGAAGGGTTAAATAAAATAATAAAAATAGTAGATAATATGAATTTAGATAGAAAATGAAAATAATATTTATAATTGTATGTTAAATTTGATTATCCGTGATAGACGTGCTGCATATGCCTTAACAAAAGGATGCAATATTGTAAAATGGAGCTAATCCCCAAAATTGGATATAATATGGACTGTAGTCTGTAATTCGACTACACGAATAAGGAATTACTAGTAATCGTGAATCACCAACGTCACGGTGAATTTAATCTCAGCTAGGTACTAACCACTCGTCAGGCGCTGAAAAAAGTATGTGCAATAAGTTTAATTTATCTATGTGTTATTATTTATAATTAGGTTAATATATACGTAGGTGTAATTTTCGTATGTATGACTTTAATTGGTGTTAAGTCGAAATATGGTTCATGTAAGGGAACTTGCATGGGATGAATAATTATTAACAAAAAAAAAAGTGTATATAAATATACATTAAGCCTATTGTGGAATGTTGTTCTATAATAAACAATAAATATATCATTTATGGTACAATCTGGTTCGAATCCAGATATGGGCTATGAAAAATACAAAAACTATAAAAAGATAAATAATAATTATTTATAAGGAAGGTTCCATTATTGGTAAAATGGGTTGAGCTGTAAACTCACTAGCAATATGCTTGTAAGAGTTCGAATCTCTTGCTTCCTAAATCAGTTTAATAAATTAATTTTTATTTATTAAAACATATACTTTCCTGTCTTGATGTTATAATATGTTTATAATAATGATAGATTAATCAATATAAAATAATGAATAATTTATATTTAATTAAAGATTTTATTAATAATGGTCTACAAATAGAATTACTAGATATTATTTATTTAGTATCTTTTTTTTTTGGTATTTTCACAATTATTAGTATAAATCCTATTATATCTGTTTTATTTTTAATAGGTTTATTTATTAACATTTCAGTTTTACTTATATTAGTCGGACTAAATTTTATAGGTTTATCTTATATATTAGTTTATGTAGGGGCTGTGTCTATTTTATTTCTTTTTATTCTTATGTTAATTAATATAAGAATATCTGAACTTTTAAATGAAACTAATAATCATATATTATTAGCTGTATTAAATATCATATTATTTTTATTTATAATTGGACAAATATTACCTAATAATTCAATAAATCAAGATAATATTATTAATTTATCTGATTTATTTTTTAATAATCTAGATTTTAATTTTACTAAACAAATAGCTTATGCTAGTAGTAAAAATTGAGATAACTCGTTAGCTGATATTACTCAAATTTCTAGTATAGGTAATATAATGTATAGTAGTTATGCTATTTGACTTATAATTGTTTCAATAATATTATTATTAGCCATGGTTGGAGCTATTGTTATAACAATAAAACAAAAATAAAGCAGGAGAGAAAAAAAATTTTTTTTTTGAGAACTTATTTATTAATTAATTTTTTATCATATGGTATATGCACCAAAATCCAATTTTCAAAATCATCCTTTTCATTTAGTATCTCCTTCTCCTTGGCCTTTATATACTAGTATTTCATTATTTATTCTTACAACTTCTACTGTTTTATTTATGCATGGATTTAATTTATTTGAATATTTAATATTTATTAGTATAATAAATGTAATATATAGTATGGGTTTATGATTTAGAGATATAATTTCAGAGGGTACTTATTTAGGAAACCATACCTATGCTGTACAAAGAGGAATAAATATAGGAGTTGGTTTATTTATAGTATCAGAAGTATTTTTTTTTTTAACTATATTTTGAGCTTTTTTTCATAGTTCTATATCACCTAGTATAGAGTTAGGTACTCAATGACCACCTATGGGTATAGAAGGTGTTAATCCTTTTGAGTTACCATTATTAAACACAATAATACTTTTATCATCAGGAGTAACTATAACTTACGCTCATCATTCTTTGATACAAGGTAATAGAAAAGGAGCACTTTATGGTACTGTATTTACAATATTATTAGCTATAGTTTTTACAGGATTACAGGGTTTAGAATATACAGTATCTTCTTTTACTATTTCAGATAGTGTTTATGGTTCTTGTTTTTATTTTGGAACGGGGTTTCATGGGCTACATGTTATTATAGGTACAATTTTTTTAGTAGTAGGTCTTTGACGTATATTAGCTTATCATTTAACAGATCATCATCATGTAGGATATGAATCTGCTATTTTATATTGACATTTTGTAGATGTTGTATGGTTATTTTTATATATATCTGTATATTATTGAGGTTATTAAATTTTATTATTTAAAAGAAAAAAAAAAAATAAAATTTATAATTATTTTTTTTTATTTAATAAATTTTAATTCAATTGGTAAAAAATATGACTTTAAATCAACAGGTTCTAGTATAAAATTTGTACTAATTAATAAGAATAATAATATTTTATACTTAAATCAATAAAAAGATATGTAAATTTATAATTTTTATTATTTTTTAAAGGAAGGTTCCATTATTGGTAAAATGGGTTGAGCTATATACTCTATAGGTTTATGTTTTTAAAAGTTTGAATCTTTTACTACCTAAATATTTATCAAAGTCTTGTCTTGATGTTATAATATGTTTATAATAATGATAGATTAATCAATATAAAATAATGAATAATTTATATTTAATTAAAGATTTTATTAATAATGGTCTACAAATAGAATTACTAGATATTATTTATTTAGTATCTTTTTTTTTTGGTATTTTCACAATTATTAGTATAAATCCTATTATATCTGTTTTATTTTTAATAGGTTTATTTATGGAAGTAAAACAGCTCTAGCTTTAATATATTTATGTTTGTTTTTATTAGTAATTTATTGTATAATATAAGTAGTTGAAGGGATATTTATAATTGAATATATTAATACTTTAACGGAGTTATATGAAAAGTTAAAAAAATAAAATTTATATCTATTTATTACTTTAATAAATTTTAGAGACTTTAGTTCAATAGGTAGAACATATGACTTTTAATCATTATAGTATGAGTTCGATTCTCATAAGTCTTAAATAGTTTATTTAGTTTTATACCTTTTTAAAATGACTATAAGTTAATGGTAGACTACTCGTTTACCATACGAGGTGTGTTGATTCGAATTCAACTAGTCATAAATATGTTAAATATATATATATAATGGCTATAAGTTAATGGTAGACTATTTGCGTTCCATGTAAAATATGTTGATTCGAGTTCAACTAGCCGTAAAAAGGGTTAATATATTATCTAGTTATAATATAAAAATATTAAATATAATATAAGTAAAAAATATAATATATTTAGAAAAAAAAAATAAGGATTAATAACTATATATAGAGGATTTTTAATTATACTAAAAGGTTAGTATATTATATTTTTCTTATATATTAATAATATTAATATAACTAAATTCATAGGGTTGGTAACTTAATTAGGTAAAGGACTTTCTTGTCACGAAAGTAGATGTCGGATCGAGGCCGATCTAACCCGTATTAAAGTTATAGTAATTAAGATATATTATAAAGTAAAGTAATAGATAAAAAAGGAAAAGTTGCTATAGGTAAGATATTTGCTAAATATTATGTATTAACACTTAGATGTTCGATTCATCTTTTTTCCGAATAATTAATAATTCTATATAAATTAACAAATAAATTATATTAATGGTAATCAATTTCATTGATACATTGTGTATAAATAATAATAAATTAAATAAAATGATGAATAAAATAAATAATAAATTAAAAAAAATGATGAATAAAATAAATAATAAATTAAATCCAAATTGAGTAACAGGTTTTACTGACGGTGAAGGATCTTTTATGATACTTTTAGAAAAAAATAAAAAATCTGAAAATAAATGACAAGTTAAACCATGTTTTCAAATAGCTTTACATACTAAGGATAAAGATTTACTTTTACAAATTAAATCTTTTTTTGGTGGGATAGGAAATATTAATACTTATAGTAATTTAACATCTTATAAAGTTATTAAAATAAATGATATTATTAAAATAATAATACCTCATTTTGAAAAATATTCATTAATAACTCAAAAACAAGCTGATTTTATTATATTTAAAAATATAGTAGAATTAATAAGTAAAGGTGAACATTTAAATGAAAAAGGTTTGGTAAAAATTATTAATTTTAGAGCCTCTTTAAATAATGGATTATCAGATAAATTAAAGATTAGTTTCCCAAATGCAATTAAATTATTAAAATCTGAAGTAAAAATACCTAATAATATAGATCTTAATTGAATAGCTGGTTTCTTTAGCGGAGAAGGTTGTTTCTATATTAATATTACTAAAGCTATAGATTATAAAATAGGTTATTCTATATGATTACATATTATATTTAGTCAACATTATAGAGATAAAATTCTATTAAATAAATTAATGAATACATTAAAATGCGGTAGAGTTTTTAAACATCCTAAAAGGGATATAATGTCTTTAGTAATATCTAATTTTGAAGATATATATACTAAAATAATACCTTTATTTAATGAATACAAAATTAAAGGTATTAAATCTTTAGATTATGAAGATTTCTGTAAAGCAGCAGAAATAGTAAAAAAAGGAGATCATATAAAATTAGTAGGATTAGAACAAATAAAATTAATAAAATCAAAAATGAATAAAAAAAGAATTAATAGTAAAAATTTTTAATATAATTTTTAAATAATTATATAAAGGGCCTAGTTTAATTGGCAAAATAGGTGACTTCAAATCTCTTGTTTTCAGTTCGAGTCTGAATGCCCTTGTAAAGGTTTTATAGTTTAATAGGTAAAACTACAAGCTTCAACCTTGTATTTTCTTGTCGAGAAAATAGATACCGGATCGATACCGGTTTAACCCGATTTTTTTTTTTGGAAAGGTAGCCATAGGTAGGGCGGGTCGTTTGCTAAACGATATATATATATATATCTAAGAGTTCGAATCTCTTCTTTTCCGAGTATAATTAATACTAATTATAAACTATGTATATAAAAAATATTAAAACAAAAATGAAAAAATTAAATCCAAATTGAATTACAGGTTTCACAGATGCTGAGGGATGTTTCTACATAAATTTTTATAAAAATAAAAATAAAAACAAATGACATATACAACCGAGCTTTCAAATAGATTTACATGCAAAAGATAAAAATTTACTAAGAGAAATCCAATCAATTTTTGAGGATAAAGGTACGATATTTACAAGTAAAATATATTATAAAGTAAGTTATAGAGTTTATGGTATATTAGATATTGTTAAAGTAATAATACCGCACTTTGATAAATACCCATTGATTACCAAAAAACAAAGTGATTTCCTTTTATTTAAAAGTATTATAGAAATTATCAGTAAAGGTCAACATTTAACTGATTCGGGCTTATTTAAAATAGCTAGTTTAAAAGCTTCATTAAATAAAGGATTACCCGAAAAATTAAATAAATATTTCCCTACTATTATAAAAGTAGAAAGACCAAAGGTTAATATTCCTATAAATATAAATCCTCATTGAATAGGAGGATTTTATAGTGGTGAAGGATGTTTCTATGTAAATATATATAAATCTAAGGAACATAAAATAGGTTATGGTATTGCACTACAAATTATATTAGGACAACATAATAGAGATAGGTTATTATTAGAAAAAATAGTAAATATTTTAGAATCGGGTAAAATATATGAACGAAAAAACAGTAATACAATAGTTTAAACGATTTATAATTTTAAAGATATTTATATAAAGTTAATTCCTTTTTTTAAAGAATATAAGATTAGAGGTATTAAATATTTTAATTTTGAAGATTTTTGTATAATAGCTGAAATAATTAAAAAAGGAAATCATACAAAATTAGAAGGATTAAAAGAAATAAAATTTATAAAATCAAATATGAATAAAAAAAGAATTTTTATTAAAGGGCCTAGTTTAACGGTAAAATAGGTGACTTCAAATCATTTGTACCTAGTTCAAATCTGGGTACTCTTGTATTAATTAATAAAATTAATAAAAAATATATTAATTATTTGGTCTTTAGGTTCTTTAGTTTAATGGTAAAACTCATTCTTGATAAGAATGTATTCAATGTTCAATTCATTGAAGAATCATATATAATATGTGCCCGCGGGATTTAATTTATGTATATGTCAAGTTATTATAAGAGAGTTGGCTGAGCGGTTTAAGGCATCTAACTTGAGATTAGAAGGAAGTTTTATTTCCCGTATGTTCAAATCATACACTCTCTGGTGATTATTATATAAATAAATATTGATTAATTTAAGGTTAATTAAAAATAAATTTTTATAAATTTAAATCTTATGTTTTTATAATTTTATAAAGTTTATTTTTTTTATTACAGGTTAGAGCCAGGTTGGTTAGGCGTCTCATTTGGGTTGAGAAAATGTTATGTTCGAATCATAATAACCTGAAACCTAAATAAATAAAATTAAAAATTATATATATATATATATTACTTGCTTTAAGACTTGTTATATGAATATAATATTTTAAAATATTTTTAAATATAGTATATAAAGAAACTATTACAGGTATTTTGCTATATATTAAAGAAATTTAAACAATACATAATGTAATTTCTAAGATAAATCTAATAATAAACAAAATGAATTAAAATATTTTAGTAATTTTAGGAAAATAAATCAAACGAGATTATATATTTAATATATAATAACTAATAAATTAGTTTTTATTTAAAATGTAATATTTTTAACTTAAATATAATATTTTTTATAAATATAACTAAGAGTAAAATGGATTAAATCTGTTTGAATAAAGGGGAACCTTCCTCTAAAGTTAAATATAATATATAAGCGATAGTGAAAAGTACCGTGAGGTAAAAAAAAAAATAGTAGTTTTATAAGCAGCTCAAGTAAAATTTAAATAAAAAGTAAGAGCGTACCTTTTGCATAAGCGGTCAGCAAGTTAATTTTAGATGCAAGCGTTGATTATAAAAATCTAGCTTAGATAAACCAATTATGAAAAAATGAATTAGTATCTAGAATTAGACCCGAAGACTAGTGATCTTATTATGATCAGGGTAAAAAAAGCCCGAACGGTTTATCGTTGTATAGATATCCGAAGAATTGTGATAAGTTGGTGAAAGATAATACTGACTAGTATAGCTGGTAAAAAATAAAATAAGCAATTATTAAAGCCAGTAAGTGGAAGTGAACCTTCTGCTAAAAACCTTCAAATTGACGGGAACTCCCTAAAGCAATTTATACCAAACAATGTGGCAACACTAATTGTGGCACAGGTAATGACTCGTGGTATGGTAAAAAATAAATTGATATATGTGAATATAATGGGTAATCCGCAGCCAAGCACCTTAATGGTGTGCAGTTCATCGACTAAATGTAGGTTGGCGTATTAATATACGCTTAAGATATAGTCAAGCCTCATTCGAAAGAATGCAGGATAATGAAGTATTTATTAATAAAATTAACCTATACCCGCCCATAAGGGGCGGGGGAAATATTTTATAAATAAAAAGCTACAAAAACAATATTTATTTATACAAAATGGACTTCATCTTTTTTTCATCGGATGAAGGCAATATAATAGCTATAAAAATTTAGCTTAGATGATATTTTAGTTTATTTATTAGTATAGGATTTCCTATTTTATAAGGCTGTACACTAAAAAAAAATATTTTTAATGATTAGACCTATTGTAATTTACAGTAATTCTGATTTACAAAAAGATCAGATACTTAAAGAAAATAAGAATAAAGTTGTAGTATATCGTTGAGTTAATAATGTTAATAATAAAACTTATGTGGGAAGTTCTGTAGATTTTACTACCAGATTATATAAGTATTACAGTATTAAACATTTAATGGAAAACAAAACACACATACATAATGCTCTTGTAAAATATGGATATTCAAATTTTAGTTTAGAAATACTTGAGTATAGTAATATTAAAGATATAATAGAAAGAGAACAGTATTATTTAAATATATTAAAACCAGAATATAATATTTTACAAATTGCAGGTTCATCTTTAGGGTTTAAACATAGTGAAAAGACTTTAAACTTTTATAGGAATGAACGGGAAGTAAGTAATGAAACTAGAAAAAATTTATCTTTAGCTGCAACAGGTAGAATATTATCTAAAGAGGATAAAGATAAAATATCTGATAAACGTTCAGGTATTAAACTCTCAGAAGAGACAAAATTAAAAATATCTGGAGCCGCTATATCTTTAAGAGGAATAGCGGTTGTAGTTAAAAATATAAATACTCAAGAAGAAACTGAGTATCTAAGTTTAACTGAGGCAGCTAAAGCTATAGGGGTTAGTAGAACAGCTATATCAAAAGCATCGTCTTCTGGTAAACTTCTAATAAAAAATTATATTGTAACAAAAAAAAGAAATAAATAAATAAATACTTCATTATCTGTTAAATGGATAATCAATAAATAATAAAGATTATTTAGGGAGAAGGACCTAAGCTTTATCTTATAATAATTAAGATTAAAAAGGTAGATCTGTTTCTGCGAAACCTATGTAAGTAGGTAATTTAATTAATATCTTAGCAGGTACAGAACTGTGATCTCGAACAAATAGTTTTAAATTAAACTTTTGTACACATCGGGGAATTGTAGTGATTTTACTGAAGAGTATTTGCACTCGGAAGGGCAAAGATAAATATTAAATAATCGGACATAGTACGATAAGGTTGTATGTCTAAAGGGAAACAGCCCTAAACAAGAGTTTAAGGTTCCAAAATTATTATTGAGTGAAATTAAGGATGTTTTTTTTCAATACAATCAGGAAATAGGCTTAGAAGCGGCCATTTTTTGAAGATCTCGTAACAGAGCACTGATTAAAAAAAAAATTAGAAAAAAATACCGAAAATTTAACGGATCTAAATAATATACCGAAACCTTGTACACATTATATATGTGGGGTAGCAGAACATAGGATATATATTTTTTATTTATTCTTAATTAAGAATAAATAAATATAAGTAAATAATTAATAAATATATAATTTATTTATATTAAAAATTATTTTTTAAATATAATCCAAGAGATAATGCTGACATGAGTAACGAAAAAGGGATTTACCCTCGCCTAAAGCTTATGGAATATTAACAGGTTAATTTTCGGTGTCTAAATTATTAATTAAAAGATAATTTTGATGATATTTTTATATAGAAAGTATTTAATAATTAGAGAAAAAAAATACAAAAACCTTTATAAGTTATAAAGGTTCTGGAAAAGAAAAATTTTTTTTCTTTTATTTTATATAATAATATAAAGTAGATATGAATATATATATATTACCGTACCTAAACAACCAAGAGGTAAGCAAGTAGAGTATACAAAGGCGTTAGAGTGAACAATCATTAAGGAACTCGGCAAATTAACTACCGTAACTTCGGGATAAGGAGAGCCATTTTTATTAATTTTACTTAATTTTTTTATTAAGATAATATAAAATTGATGAAAAGAGGAAGCATGGAATAATGTTGTACGACTGTTTAATAAAAACAAAGCACTTTGCCAAGATATAAATCTAAGTATTGAGTGTGATGTCTGCCCAATATCGGCTGGATAACGAATTTATCTTAGTTTTTAATCTAAGGTTTTGAAGGATACCCCGATTAATGGCGGCCTTACCTATGAGGGTCCTAAGGTAGCGGAATACCTTGGCCGTTAAATGCGGTCTTTGCATGAATATTGAGTTTGAGGTAGCTCTATTATTACCTAAATGTATTATATTATTATACATTTAATACATTTATAAAGTCCCCACCTCTCCATAAATTTTAAAATAAAAATAAATAGTAAAAGTAAAAATTACAATGAAAAAAGTTTATTATTCTACTAATACAAATAATTTATCTTCAGATTGACCTTTAATTTTAGGAAGAACTGGTGATTTATTACCTGCTTATCGTTTAGCTAATAAGTTTATAAAACAAGATAAACCAATAACAGCAGCAGAAGTAAATGAAGTTTTAGCTTTTTCTAATATTAAAATAAGTCAAGATATGTTAGATAAAATATTAAAAAGACCTAGATTAGAATTTTCTAATTTAAATGTTGATACTATTAGATCAGATTATTTCTTAAAAAATATAGGTACTATTAGAGGAAATATACAAATTCCTGGTGTATATATTTGAACTCATTTATCTACAGGTGATAAATATGTAGGTTCATCATCAACATTAGCGCGTAGATTAATAGGTTATTTCAAAGGTACACATAGAGACATTGGTAAATTAATGCATTTAATTAAAGATGAAGGTATAAGTGTTTTTAAATTGGAAGTATTACCTTTAATAGAATCTTATTCTATTAATCAAGAACTTAGTTTAGAACAATATTTCTTGTTGCATTCTGAATTTAATCTTAACACCTTAAGGGTTGTTAATAATTTCTCAGGTGCAAGAGCAAAACCTCTTTATATGTATACTAAAGATTTATCTGAATTAATTTATTATTCTGATGTACAAGAAGACTTTATATTTAAATTAAAAATACATCATACTATATTTACAAGAAGTTTAAAGACTGGTACATATTATTTAGATAAATATGTATTTACTGATAAACCTATATTAGGTGTTAAAGAAAATAATTACTCTATAGTAGAAATAAACAAGATGTTGGATAAAGACAGACTTGAAGTACAAAATAAAGGTAGAAGTGTGTTTTTAAAAGCTGTAGATGGTAGTAATACTAAAAAATTTAATAGTATTAGTGATTGTGTTGATTATTTAAATACTATAGCTCCTTCTTATAAAACAACTTTATATAGACATATAGAAACAGGAATACCATATCATGGATATATATGCGAATTTACTAATGAAGGAACAAAAAGTATTAAAGTTAGTGTAACACATGTTGCAAGTAATGAAACTATAATATACTCTTCACTAAGAGAAGCAGCTTTATCTTTTGAACCAAAGTATATAACAACTGGTCAAACAATAAAGGCTTATGCTGAGAGTGGAAGGCTTTTTAAAGATGAATATAAAATAACTTTTAAATAAATATTTTACCCAGCCTGTGGGCCGGAAAAATGGTAATAATAAAGATCAAGTTTAGGACACTTGGTTTTGTGCGATAAAGAGGCAAACTCCGGGAACACCCTAAAACTCTTTTAACCAAAGTATATTAGAAATAATATAACTGGCCTGATTAATGACTCAGGGTATGGTAATATAAAAAGAGATAGACGAAAGAAAAATGGGTTACCGCGGATCTAAGTCAGGGAATAAACCTGTAAAAGAGCAACGAGCGGATGCTTCTTCAGTATTTACTGTAAGGTGCGCTCTAGTCACCATGAAAGTGGCTCTTAGACGAAATAAAAGTAATCTAAGATTAAAGATAACACAATAACCTACATCTAAGGGTATATACCTATGATTAAAGTTGTGTAACGGAATGATAAAACGATACAACAGCTGTCTCGATGATTGTCTCAGTGAAATTGGAATAGCAGTGAAATGTGTTATATTGCTGCGTTGGTGAAAATCCAACTCTATAGTTTTATTTTTTGTAAGTACAATTATATGTTTAATAGTTTTTTTTATACCCTTAATATTTTAAATACTATCTGTTTTGGTATTATAATCTAGTTTAGTTTAAACGATAAATTATAATATAATTTATCCACATAAAAATTATATACACATTGGTGTAGATTTAATTATAAAATAATAAAAATGAAAAAATCTTATCAAAATAAAGATAATTTTTTACAATGATTTGTAGGTTTTTCAGACGCAGAGTCTAATTTTAGTGTAGTTCCTCATAAAGATGGAACTAGAATAAATAAATTTACTTTTAGATTTACTATTAGATTGCATTCAGATGATGAAAATTCTTTAATCTTTATAAACAATTTTTTAGATATTGGTTATACTTTTAAAAATGATGATGAATGTGGTTTTATAGTATCAAATAAACATGATTTATTAAAATTAATAGAAATCTTTGATAAGTATCAATTAAATACTACTAAATTTCTTGATTTTTCTGATTTTAAAAAAGCTTTTATTTTATATCATGAAAGAGAAGGTAGATTAACAGACTTATTGATTGATAAAATTTTATCGATTAAAAATGGTATGAATAAAAATCGTGTTAATTTTGAAATGAGTCAATCACATATTAAAATAACAAAATATTGATTATTAGGTTTAATAGAAGGGGAAGGATCATTCCAACTTTGAAGAAGTGATCTTTTACCTGTATTTTCTATTGTTATGACAGAAAGACAATTACCTGTCTCTACAAGACAAGTATTTTTGATTAAGGAATTGAATTTTAATATTTATGATAAAATAAAGATAGAAAATACATCAGTTATAGCTATAAATAATCAAAAAGCTAGAAATAATAGTAAAGGTAGTATATTATTAATAATAAAAAATGTAAATCTATTGTACAATTATCTAATACCTTATTTAGATGGTTTAGAATTTATTACTAAAAAATATAAAGATTATCAAGATTTTAAAGTTTTAGTTAAAGTAGTTTATTATGGAGGTAAGAAAGATAAAGAAATAAAATCTATAATTTTAAAATTATCTTATAATATGAATAATTATAGATTATCTACTTCTACCTCAAATTCAGAGACTATAAACTCTGAGGAAAAAGATAAACTTATAAATATGACTCCTAAAGTTAAACGTTTAAAAGATGGGCGTTTATTAGATATATTATCTAATAAGGTAATTCATCAAGCTGAAAGCAGTATTTATAAAATATTAAATCCAAAAGAAGAGATATTTATAGTACAAACTTTAACAGAAGCTGCTAATATAGTTGGTGTAAATATTAAAACATTAAGTAATAAATTAAATAAAGAAGTATTAGATTCAGATGAACCAATGGTCAATATTAAAAATTTTAAAGTGAAACGTATTGGAGTATTTATAGGAATAAATTAAATAATATAGATTAAGGTAAGGTTACAACCGAATAATCTTTTAGCTATAGAAAAATTAGGTGAAAACGGTTAATAAGATCCAACTTAAAGACCGTCGGCAGTTGTAAATGTCGCTACAGACTGGTTCACCGGGGTTAGGCTGAAATGCCTGTCCAAATGTACAGTCGGATTCTGTAACGAGTATAATATCGTAGGGAGGAATGGATTATTAATAATAAACAATTATTAGCCATAACACAGTGGTATGGAACTCCTTGATGGTCAAACCATCTTTAGTTAATCAGAATTGGCAGATACTGTTTACCTCTAGATAGACGAGAAGACCCTATGCAGCTTTACTGTTACTAATTACAAAAATAATTTTTTAGAATAATTGCGAGTGTATAAGGTAATTGTTTAATAACAATGAAACACCTTTATTTGTTTCTATATATTTTTGAGGATTAGAAGGCAGTTTATGCGGGGCACAGATCCCACAAAAAGTACCTGGGTATATCCAAAGTTCATATTGTAAATTTGTAAATTATAATTTATAAAAATTTTAGTTTGTTATTAATTATGTTTAATAATTATACAGTTATTATTAGATTAAATTCAATATTTTTTTTATTTTAAGTAAGATTTTAACTATATGGTGAATAGATATAAAAAAAAAAAATTTTTTTTTCATATTAATATTGTATTATTATCTTTATTATTATGATATTTATTTATATTTTAAAAGTTTAATGGCTTAATCTTGCTTTACTGTTTGACTTACAAGTCTATCAGTCGCGTAAGCGGGGCATATGATCACAAGATGCATTAAGGAAAGGTCTTGGATTATAGAAAAAGTTACGCTAGGGATTTAGAACTATGTCCTCTAATATTAAAAAAAATATTAGTAAATTGCCCGCGCCCTTAGGGGGCGGGATTTTGGGTTAATTTCAAAGATGACTTTTTAAAGTTAATTTGAAGCGAAACTTATTTTTACCTGTAATTTATGTAAAATAAGAACGTTCAACGACTAAAAGGTGAGCAAAGGTAGCAATAATCCTTTTATTAAAGCCCAACATCTTTTTATATTATATATTTTATGTATAATAATTATTATTGTTATTATAATAATGTATTAGACTTAATTATTTGTTAAGCCTTATTATTATATGTTAAAAAAAATCATATTAATAATGTTATAATATATATATATTTTATGCTAAATATTATTAAATATAAATTAAAAAATAGATATAAAAAAAAATCAATAAATAAAGAAAGTGTTACTATATATTATAAAGACTTTATTCCTGCGGTAAGAGATTGAAAAAATAGTATATATTCTTATAATAAAAATATTTTAACTTTAATACCTGTAGCTAATAAATTTGTTATTAAATTAATTAAAAGTTATTTTAATTTATATAATTTAAAATTAGAATCTAAATTAAGAAAAAAAAGATTACGTCGTAGATTTAGAAAATTATCTAAAAACAAAATATTTATAAGTAATGGTGAATTTAAACATACAAATGATAAAATAAGTATTACTCTATATATATTTAATAGACAAAAATATAATTATTTATTAAAAATAAAAAAAAGATATATAAGATTATTTAATAAAATTAGATTTTTAAGAAAATTATATTTAATTAAATACATAGGATTAAATATTTTAAAACAACAACAAAAAAAAATTAAATTCTTAAATAAAATTTTATCTAGTTCCCAAATAAACTTGACTTCTATAAATGGTCATGATCACGTTTTATGAACTAGATATAAATCTAAATTATATTTAATTCAATATTTATATTATAAAAATTTTATAAAAAAATGTTTAAAAAAATTAAAATATTATATGTTTTATAAACAATTACTTTATATTAATAATTTAAAATTTAATAATTCTTATTTACAAGGTTTAATAAATTTAATAAGAAAAATATATAAAAAAAATATAGAATTTAATTTAATAAATTTAAAATATTTTTATTTTAATAGTGATATTCTTACACAACCTTTAGTTTTAAAATTAAGAAAAAAAAGAAAATTATTAAGATATTTAAAAACTTGTGTAAGAAAAACAAAAATTAAAAAAATAGGATTAAGTGAAAAACCAAAATATTTTTTTGATTTAGATAATTTATTTATATTAAATAATATAGATATAACAAATAATTTATTATATAAATTAATGTTACAAAATAAAATAAATTCTAAATATATAAAAAAAATTATATTAAATTATATTAAATATAAAAGAGTTTCAGGTATTAGAATAGAAGCTTCAGGTAGATTAACTAGACGTTATACTGCTTCAAGATCTCAACATAAAGTTAGATATAAAGGTAATTTAGAAAATACATATTCTTCTATAAAAGGTTATCCTTCTGTAGTATTAAGAGGAAGTTTAAAACCTAATTTACAATATACTAAATTATACTCTAAATCTCGTATAGGATCTTTTGGTATAAAAAGTTGAATTAGTGGTACTTAAAATTTTATTTTTTTTTTCATTTATCCCTCCCTTAATATAATAAATAAAGATGATGAAATAGTCTGAACCAAATTGAGAAAAATGGAATTTAACAAAAATTGAACAGGCTAATTTGCGCAAGAGAGTACAAATTGAGTGCGCGGTTTGGCACCTTATAAAAAAATTAATAGGAAAAAATTTAACAAGTATTGTAAATAAATAAAAAAAAAAAACAAAAATAAAATGACAAAATTAAATAATAACATTAAAGATATGTTAATCGGTTGTATTTTAGGTGATGCACACATAGGAAAAGTTGGAAATGATAAAGGTTTTATTACTTTTGAACAAACAATAAAACATAAAGATTATGTTATTGATATTTATAATAAGTTAGAAAAATATGGTGTAAGTTTACATGAACTTAAATATTATTCAAGAAAAGATTCTAGATATAATAGTTTAAATAGTTCTATATATTTTAAAACTTCTAATAGTGAATTACTTTATCCTTTAGTTAATATGTTTTTATCTAGTACTAATATAAAAATATTACCATTAGATATAGAAAAATATTTAAATCCAATTACTTTAGCTTATTGAATATGTGATGATGGGCAACATGTCAGGAATGGTGGGATTACATTATGTACCGATAATTACACTTTAAATGAGGTTGAGTTACTAATAAAGGCTTTATCTAATAGATATAATCTTGAATGTTCTATCCATAGAAAAAAAGGTAAATCTGCAAAGATTTATAATAGAATATATCTAAAAAAAAGATCTTTAGATAGTATTAAACCTTTAATTATGCCTTTTATTCACAAAACATTTTTTTATAAATTACACACTTACGTTTAATCTCCAGTATATTACATTTAATGACATTGGGGATTTTTTATATCAATATAAAATTAGAAAGAGGCTAAATTGCTGGAATATTTATATTTATATAGTAAATCAGCAGGGAAGTTATTTTTATAACACCTTCAACGACCACACGCCTATATCTAGAGTATTATTAATTACTCTTTAATACTAGATAAAGATATGGTCTAAATCATTTTGAAAGAAATGAAAATTTATGCGATGTCGGCTTAGCTCATCCACATGAATGCAAAAATCATGAAGGGTTTGACTGTTCGTCAATTAAAGAGCTACATGAGCTGGGTTTAATACGTCGTGAGACAGTATGGTTTCTATCTTCTAGAGGAAATTAAAGTAAAATAAAGATATCCCCTTCGTACGAAAGGAGTTGGGTATGTTGATCTATAGTTTACCTGTTGTTTATATTATATAATTTATTTTTACTTAAATATATTATTTTTATAGGCATGGCAGGAAAGCTACATCAATTAAAGATAAAAGCTGAAAGCATATAAGCATGAAACTTACTTTAGGATACTTTTAAACGTAATAGAACATTACGATATAATTATATATAGGCTTTAATTGTATTAATTTTAATATTTTTAGATATAAAGTACTAATTATTAATATACTAAATATTTTACATATATTAACTTATTTATAACTCATATTTATTAAAATAGAATATAGCCTGGTTAGCATAAAAGTAATGCAACCGTTTTGTAATCGGTAGAAGTAAGTGCAATACTTGCACTGGGCTGTAATAATTAAGATCCAATGGTCAAGTTTGGTTAAGACATAACATTTTCACTGTTAGTGCGGGAGTTCAAATCTCCCTTGGGTTGAAAGAGATTAGCTCAGTGGTAGAGCTGTCGCTTTACACGCGAAAGGTCAGGTGTTCGAATCACCTATTTCTTATATTTATTATGCGGGTTGATGTAATAGTAACATAGATGGCTCATGACCAAAATATTTAGGTGCAAATCCTAAGTCCGCAAATTAAGGCTATAGCTTAATAGGTAAAGCGAACTGCTCATGATAGTTTCAATAAATGTTCAAGTCATTTTAGCCTTAAAAATAATATATAAATTATATATGTAATTTATATGAAAAATATTTTAGATTTTAACTAAGTAATAAGTTTTATAAAATAAAAAATATATTTTATAATTTTGTAAGATAGTTTATATAATAAAATTTATTTAAATTAAAAATTTAAATAAATAATGAAAATTTTATAAAGGTAAGTTAATTAATATATAGTATTATATATTATAATTCAAATATTAGTAATAGTTGTTTTCTTTTAATCCGAGTGTTGAAAAGGTATACAAAGTAAACTTAAGCTTTACTGGCGCAAGCCGTGAACGTTCAAGTCGTTCCTCGGATAATACACATAATTTTTATTTGATAAATGATTTAAGATGATTTACAAAAAAAAGGACCTTTACAAACTAATAGCGGATTTATATTAATTTAGATTATGATTTTAGATAAAGTCTTTATAATCATAATCAATATCATTATGATGTATTAAGTAGTATCCTTGAAAATTTATTATTAATTAAAGATAAATTTTTATATGAATTTAAGAAATATTAAATATTAATATTATTTTTTTTTTTAATTATTAAACTTAAATATTTAATCCCGCGTCCGAGTGTGGCACGGGCATAGGGGAATTAGTGTTAATAAGGTAAAACATCGCCTGCTTAGGATGGAGCGATTAATTCCCTTATATATCTAAAAGTTTGAATCTCTTCTTTTAAAATTTTATTAAATAGGATTAAAAATTATATATTATTGCATGCATTATAGATGTAATCAATATTACATTAAATTAATATTATTAGATAATTTTATAATTTATAAACTTATTTTTTTTAATATATTGTGTTTATTATTAATATAAAATTTCCAAAAAAAGGTAAAAAAAAAAATTTTTTTTTTTTAATTTTAAAGTTTATCTTCGTCGTAAGACGAAGTATTTTGGTTTTTGTTTTGTTCTGTTTATAAAATTTAAATGATTGAAGATTTAAGTTTATTATATGATGGTTATTATCATCATGTTAGTGAATTTCAGGCAATATATAAATATATGCCTGAATTGCAATCAGGTTTGGAAGGTTGATTATCACTAGTTAATCCAGTTTATACAAAAGATGGGTACATATATATAATTCCTAATATAAATTATATGAGAGAATATTTTGATGCTAAAGAGTGTATACAAAAGTTAGTTTTAGAAATTAATTATAATTACGATCAAATGAGTTATCTTTCAGGAAAAATAGCTCACAAGTGTTGTGAAATAAGAGTGATTAATCCTTATTTTGAATGTGAAGAATATAATGAGTGTATAGAAAATTTAGATGAGTTAGTTAATAAAGAATCTTCACCTATTAATAAGACAGTTATATCTTTTAAATTATAATTACATATATATATAGTTTAACAATCTCCTTATGTTGAGTCAAAGGTCAGCGGAATTAATTTGAATAAAAAACAATTCAAATATTGAGTTTTATTCAAATATTGAGTTTTATATACTCCCGATCAAAAAGGTTGGGAGGTTTTAAAATTTATATATTAAATATGAAAGAAATTTTAAAAATTTTTAATAAAAAATCTATAATAAAAATATTTATTATTTTTATAGTAGGTTTTATAATTAGAATAATAGTAAATTATGTTTATAATATAAATGTATTTATTGATTATACGAATATAATATCAATAATTTATTATTATTTTATGGCTTTTTTTGTAGTAACTATAAATGAAGTTATTTATCAATTTCAATTTCCCCTTTCTTCTTTTTTTAGTTATGTATTTTCTGTAATTAAAAAATTTCCTTTTGTTAATTTAGATGATTTGAAATTATCTTTTTTAAGAAAAACTATAAATAAGTTTATTTATGGATCTAATAAAATATGTTTAGGACCAGATAATCCTGTAAAAGATAATTATCTAAAATCTAATATTGATACACCAATTAATTTATTTCATAACGGTATGGGAAGTAAAGTTAATAAGGATTTAAATGTCAATAAATCTTATGACAGTACTTCTTTTTATGCTAGATCTAAAGGTTTTACTCAAATTCCTCAATCTAATAAAGATAGATTTTTAAATAAATCTATTAAAAATGGAGGTTATTTAAATAATTATGACTCTGAAGTTAATAATACAAAAACTGATTTATTATCCGAAGGTAACCGTAGCAGTTTTGAGAGTGGTTATACTAATGATACAAATCATGCTACAGTAAGTTATACTGATATTAATAAGCCTTATTTAAATGCTAATCTGAATGGTTATAGAAAAGATGCAGATTTAAGGTTATTTGAACCAAGAGAAATTAGCGATGTAGATATTAATTACAGAAAGGAAAAGATAATTCAAAATGTCCAACAAAAAGCACCAGATACTCTTTTAGAGTATACTCATGAAATTATAGTACCTAAGGAAGGTTTATTAGATAAACTAAAATTAGGATTTAAGTATTCAGGTTCTAAATTTAACAATAGTAAATCAAAACTTGAAAGTATTTATATTAAATATTATGATGTAAGTAGACGTCATTTTTATTGAACTATATGGGAATCTGATAGAAATAATTTTAATTCATATAAAGATTTTAAGAAATCTTGAGATCCTAAGACTAAAATATGAAAAGAAATTACTTCACATGTAAAAAAAAATATTAGGGATACAATAGAAGATTTAATACGTATAAACGACCCATTTAAAAATAAATCTATTGTTGATAATAAGGTTAAAAATGTTTTATATAACCATAGCCCTAAAAAAAGAAAATAATCATTGCACTCGGAGGGCCACAAGGAGGTTGTGGAAAATTTTTAATTAAGGTATATTTAATATACTCTTAATATTATGTTTCAATATAAAATTTATTTACGAAAAATGAAAAAATTATTTAATAAATATATTATAATTAAAATTTTTATAATTTTCATAATTGGATTTATTTCAAGAGCTTTAATAAATTATTTTGGAGATGTTAACATTTTTGTTGAAAATTATTTTATTATTAATGAAATATTTCTAAATTTTCAATTATATATTTTTACCTTTTTAAATAATAAAATTACTTTAACTAATAGTTATTATTTAGAAAATAAGATATTTACTAATAATGTTAATAATATATGTTTAAAAGATAGAGTTAGAAGATATACTCATTGAATTATATGAGAAAAATATAAAGATGGGTCGAATACATATAAAGAATTTAAAAATAATTGAAATTCTGAAAAAAAAATTAGAAAGGAAATTATTAATGATTTAAAAAAAGAATTATCGGATAAACATAGAGATTATCAGCAGACTAAACGTACTATATCTTGAATTATAAATATATTTAGAGGTAAAAATGAATAAAGGTTTAGCTTGGGCCAACGGCCAAGTATTGAGTAATATAATAAAAATAATATGTGTTAAAAATGAAAATTATTAAAAAAAAAAAATTGTTAATTATTAATAAAGTTAATATAATTAGATTAAAGAAATTTTATAAAAGATATTTTTTTAAAGTATTTTTTAATAAATTAATAAACTTATTAATATTCTTTATATTATTTTTATTATTGTCTATAATATTATCAATTTATTTATATTTGTATAATTATTATAACGTTGAAGTAAGTGAATCTGATTATGTTTTTAATGTTTGTAATCAATATACTTTAGATAATGATAATATATTAAAACAACTATTTAATAATTATATGGATTTATTTAGAAATAAAAGTATTAAAGAAAATTTTTATATAAAATATAAAGATATTATTATAGAATATAAAGGATATAAAAATGATTCCATAGGCATATCCGCCAACAAGTATATAAATAATGCAGAAAATTTAAAAATAGAAATAACTGAATTAAAAAAAGAAATTTGTTTATTAAAACAGAAAGAAATAAAATATAATATAGATAGAGTATACACTATAAAACTTATTGATGATTTTATTCAAGAATGAAAATGTTTTAAAAATACATATAATATAAATTCTTAGGTTTTTATTATAATAATTAAAAATAATAACAATTATTTATACCCACAGCCTTTAGGTTGCTGGGTTATAATAGTTATAAGTTAATGGTAGACTATTCATTTACCGAATGAAGTGTGCTGATTCGAATTCAGCTAACTATAGCCACTTAAAGTTACATTAACATAAAAGGTGGTTTAACTTCAACCTTACAGGTGAAGTAAATAAGTTTATCTAGAGCTATAAATCTAGTATTATGTCGGATTAAAATTTATATGTAAAATAAAATATGAAAAATATATTAAGAAAAGATTTATATTTAATAAACACTAATTTACAAACTGCTTTAGCTAGTGGATCAAAGGATGTATATAGCAAAGGTATCTATTTAATTAAAGCGAGGTATATTGAATAATAAGAAGAATGAACTTGTATTCAGCCATATATACTACCCGAGTATATTTCATATTCCCCTATTAACATTTTTAATTTATTACAGGAATAATGATTATCACATAAGTGCTAGAGAATGAGGAAATTATTTAGTTATTTTAGAAAATAGTATGATAAGTAAACCTATTAATTACCCTATAATTCCAGATGAACCTGGTGCAAAAGAAATCTTATTTAATTTAGATTGTTTAAATAAAGAAAAAGAATCATTTTGACCGTTGGCTAAACTAAAAGGAGTATTAAGCTTATTTGATATAACAAATAATTTATCTCATATAAGTTTCGATACTGCAACTTTAATAGACTTAGCAGTAAAAAGAGATTATTTAGGATTTTTAAATGTTATTTATAATAATACATTTAATGATATGTTTAAACAGGTTATAAATGAAGATCCTTTAGGTAAAGTATCTATTGTAAATTCTTGCTTATTTGTAGTAAATGATTTAAATAAGTTTTTAGGTGATATAAAGAAAAAGGGTTATAGTATAAGTGGAGGACCTCAAAGATGTAGATCAGAAATTAGTTCTCTAAAAAGTTTTTTATCTAGTCTAGATATTGATTTTAGAGAAAGTCTTTATAATCATAATAACTATCACGTATATAAAGGAACAATACGTGAGAGTGAATGATTACCAAGGGGTAAATTTTCGTACCGTAATATTCATATGAATATAAGTAGTATAAAATGATAATATATATATATATATATATATATGTACATATATATACTACCAAGGGGGGATAGTCTAATGGTAAAACATCGCCTTCGCAAGTCGATTTTCCAGGTTCAAGCCCTGGTCTCTCCAATGACACATAATAATAGTTATTTATGCTATTATTTTTATGTAATATTATCAAATAATATATAATTATTTGTACTGTGTGTGATAATTTTAATAAATAGTATGAAACCAAATAAATCAAAAATAATACCCCAAGCAAGGTATCTAAATGCTAAATTAAATAAACATATTCTTTATAAAGAAAATAAAAATAAATGTGGTGTTTATAGATGGACTAATTTAGTAAATGGTAAGAGTTATATCGGATCTTCCACATCTTTATATAATAGATTTAGAGTGTATTTTTCTTTAGGTTGTCTTAATAATGTAAGAACGGGTTCAAGTATTATATCTAAGGCGTTATTAAAATATGGATTTAAAAAATTTAGTCTGGATATTATCGAATACTGTAACCCGAGCCAAGTAATAGCTAGAGAGCAGTATTATCTAGATAAATTAAAACCTGAATATAATATTTGTAATATCGCTGGTTCATGCCTTGGACGTAAACATAAAGAAGAAACAATTTTAAAATTAAAGAATCGTGTTTTCACAGAGGAAATTAGAACTAAAATGCGGGCAGCTGCTAAAAATCGGATTATTACAGAAGAAATGAGGGCTAAATGACGTGCAGCCGCAAAGGCGCGTCGGGGTATAAAACATAATATTGAATTTAGTATAAATCTCAGTAAAACTAGAAGAGGGGCTAAATACAAATCTTATATTAAATCTAATAAGAATATAGAAAAAAAAATTAAACCTGAAACTAGATTAAAATTATCTTTAAGAGGACCAGGTGTCAGTGTCAAAATATTTGATAATTTAAATAATTTTATTAAAGAATTTCCTACTATGACGAGTGCTGCAAAATTTATAGGAGTTGACCGTAAGACTATAAGCAGAATATTTGAAACGGGGATTTCTTATGAGAATTACGTTTATAAATTCGAGGTTAAAGATACTAGAGTATGAATATGTGATTTGAATCGTAAATTGATAAAGATATTAGGTAACGTAAGAAAAGCATCTGAATGAGGTAATATACCGCCTACTACTTTGTCTCGTTATATTAAGTCAGGTAAATTATATAAAAATAAATATTATTTTTATGATGTAAATTCTGCATTTAATCCTTATTAAAATAACTAAAGTTAATATATACTTATTAGTATATGGGTATTCAACTTCCGAAAACTTCAGGTTAGTCTATGATTAATTAGATAGATATATATATATATATGTAAACTTTTAAATCAACTTATAAAGCGATTGTTTATTATATAAATCATTTAAGCTCAGATAGCTCAGTTGGTAGAGCGAAAAACTGAAAATTTCTAGGTTCAATTCCTGGATTCTCCATAAATTACTAAAATAGATCAAATTATTATGAAGGAAATTATTAATACAATTGATAATGATTTTATTCTAAATTTATGTTTAAATAATTATTAATTTATTGGTTATTATTATCATTATTATTATCTATTAAATCACTTTGATAATTTGGTGAAGATTTTATAGTTAAAGGTTTGGTACCTATTCATTTACCATTTTCAAATATTCTTTCACGTTTATTATAAATATTTGTATTTAAAGTAATATCATTTTTCTTTCTAATTATAACACTACCCTCTTGATAATTTATTGAAGAGGTAATTTTTGTTGCGTAATCTATAGTTTCCATATTATACATTTTTATATAATCATCAAATTTTAATAATTTACTTTTAATACCTTTACCTAATTGAATGATTTTATCATAAATAGTTTTAATAGCATATAATTTATCAGATATAAAATAACCTTCTTTTATTTCAAATTCTATTTTTAATTTACCAATTTCTTTTGAATCTACAAATTCTTCAGGTAATTTTATATCAGTAACTATACTATCTGTATCAGTGTAATAAATATTTCCATTATTATTTAAAATATGTAATTTAATTTTAGACATGTGAATTCTAGCATAAGAAAGAACTGCTGATGCAGTACTAATAGATACAGATCTATAAGTTCTACTACTTTTAGTTTCATCAAAGTTTTCATTATTTAATGCTTTAATATAATCAACACCAAATTTTTGACAAATTTCTTTATCTATATTAGGTTTATAGTATTCAAGAAATGTATCATCATCTATTTCAATAAAAGTTTTTTGAATTCTAGTAGTAGTTATAAGATTATGACCTTTTCTATCAACTAACTTAGTTACTGTTTTAAGAAAATTCATACCAAATCTACCAATTAAACTATTTAAAATTAATTTTGCTACATTTTTTTCTGTATCATTTCTAGGATTATTTTTTATTTTATAAATATCTTCAACAAAACTATTAAATATACTATTAACTTTATTAAATTTATATCCTTTAATTACTTCTATTTCATATCCGTTTTCTTTAGCAAATTTTAATTCTTCACTGAAATATCATCCTTCTAATTCACCTAATGGAAATATTAAATTTGTTTTTGTTCTTACTGGTAATAAACCAATATAATTATTATTTGTTTTTATTTTACAGTAAAAAAATCCAAATAAATCTTCTATATTTATTTTATGTTTTATACACTCTATATATGTAGAATTAATACTAGGCATTGAATTTAAAGAAGCATAAGGATATAAAGAATTAACATCATAATAATATAAAGTTTTATTTATTGTATTAGTTGAATTAATATTTGTTGGATTATAAACCTCAACTCTTCCTCCATAATATGATTTATGTATATCATCAAATACACTTTTGCTAATAATTAAAGGTATAGATTTATCATTAGGGTTATAATATTTAGTTAAAAATAATCTCATAGCCAAACCTGATACAGTTAATGAATCAGTCATTTGCATATTAAATAAGAAATGTATAGACTTGTTAACTTTTACTAAAACTTGATACAAACTTATTAAATCTTTATCTAAATAACTAAGACATTCATCTTTTAAAGATCATTCTTCTTTATATAAATTCATATAATCTTCGATTTTAATATCTTTGTAATAATTTATATCAGGAGTTTGACCTACATAAAATAAAGTATCTTTAGTAGTGAAATCATAAGGAAAGTAACTTTTAACTGTATCAACTTTATAATCATAACATAAATCTCTTAAAGATCTTGGTAATATTGCTGCACTATCTTGTATTTTTACTGTTCTAATTTTATTATCAAATTTTCTTTTAATAATTAATTTTAAAATATTTGCATCTCTATTTATAGATTCTATTTTATATGGATTAACCATACCTTGATTTGTTTTATTAAATAATGTTAAAGATTTTAAAATAAAAGGTGCATCAAATCTACCTAAATTATGTACATAGAAGACAGTGTCTTTATATTTTGGTCTTAATATCTCTTCAAAACATCTATTTATCAATTCAACACTGTCTAAGTCTTTATTGATGTAGTAAGTTTTTGTATTTTCATCAAGAGAACTATAAAATCCAATAGCATAACACTTAGCCAAACCATCAACTTCATAAGTTTCTAAATCTAGAACTCCTATATTTGTATTTGGTAAACCTGTATCTTCTGATAACTTAAAATCACTTTTAATTGAATTGAAATTTATTTTTCTTTCACTAAATATAATTTCATTATTACTGTTAAAAATAATAGTAAAATTTCCACTTTCTCTTTTTAAGTTATTATCTGATAATCAAGTATCTGAAGCTTGAGTAATAAGATCTCCATATTTATTAAAACATCTTTTATTAGCATTATTATTATCAATTTTATCTATAATAATTATAAATTCTCTATTATGATATTCAATTAAATAAAATTTACTATTTTCATCAATATGATAATGTTTATGTCCAGATTTAAAATTTAATAAAAATTTATCATAAAATCTATCAAAATCATTAGGTAATCCTATTATATCCAATGTATCATCAGATAATTTTATATCTAATGGTATACCTTGTATATCAAATAAACTATTACCAAAAAATTTAAAACCTGTATTAACTGTTTTAAAAGATGAGGTAGATAATCTTTTTTGAATTTCACTCAAATTAGATATTTTCATATCACTACTAACAACTACAGGTCAAAAATCTAATAAAATACTATCACAGTCATAGTTTAATTCAGATTCATATTCTTCAAAAATTATATAAAGTCTATCATGAATAAATGTGAATAATTCTATAAAAGAATTATCATCATAAGAATTAAAAATGAAAGATTCTTGTCTATCACCTATCATATAATAAATATCACCTTTTCTAAGTTTTAATAATATACTGTAATTAACACCAGGTTTTAATTTACCTGAATAAAATAATAGGTATTTAAAAAGATCAAAATCTTGATTATCAAATATGAAAAAATCAATTCATATTTTTTTACCTTTTTCTTTTGTAGTAGAAAAGTTGGATTTAAAAGAAGAATTTTTACCTCTAAATTTTTTAATGACTTTAGAATGTAAAGGTCTAAAATTAGCAGGTAAGATAATAGGTTTAGAAGAAACAAATTGAGATTTTTTGATAAGATGCATTTTGTAAAGAGTAGAAGGAGCAGGACGTGCTTTGGAGCATGTATGATATTTTCTCATAAAAATTAAATATAAAAGTGTACAGCCTTATAAGATAGGAAAACCTAAACTAATAAATAAAAATAAAGCAATAAAGTAAAGGAAAAATATAGAAATAAATTATTCACAAATTAAAATAAAAAAAAGCTAATAAAGGTGAAAATAACAAAAAAGACTAATGAAACCCTGAAGATCTAATTAATTAAATCGTTTTTACCTACTTAAAAGAAGCCAAATAATAAGAATTTTAATGATATATAATCATATTACTTCTCATAGGTGACATAATTTTCTAGGGGGTAAAAATAAGATACTCTGATAATTTAAAATCACTTTTAATTGAACTAAAATTAATTTTTCTTTCACTAAATATTATTTCATTATTATTTAAAATAGTAGTAAAATTACCACTATCTCTTCTTAAATTATTATTGGTAATAAAGTATCTGTAGCTTGAGTAATTAAATCCCCAAATTGATTAAAACATCTTTTAAGAACTTTATCATTATTAATTTTATCAACAATAATAATAAATTGTCTATTTTGATGATTAATTAAGTAAAATTTACTATTATCATTTATATAATAATGTTTTTTATCTCTATCACCCACTTGAACAGTAGTGTCTGTTTTATAATTTAATAAAAATTTCTTTTTAAATTTATCAAAATCATTAGATAATCCATTAATATTTAATATACCATCAGATAATTTTATGTCTAAAGGAATACCATTAATTTCAAATAACTTAGAACCAAAATAATTAAAACCTATTCTTGCACTTTTAAAAGATGAATCTGATAATTTAACTCTTGCTTCATTCAAATTATTTATTTTTAGATTATTACTTATATAAACTTGATTAAAATCTAATAAAACACTATCACATTCAAAATTTAATTCAGATTCATAATTTTCAAAAGTTATTTGAAGTCTATCACGAATAAATGTATATAATTGAGTAAAAGAATTATCATCGAAAGAATTAAAAATAAAAGATTCTTGCCTATCAGCAATCATAAAATAAATATCACCTTTTCTAAGTTTTAATAATACACTATATTTTACATTAGGTTTTTATTTACCAGAATAATATAATTGATATTAAAATTGATCAGAATCCTCAAAATTAAACATATCAAAATCAAATCATATTTTTTTACTACTTTCTTTTGTTGAAGAAAAGTGAGATTTAAAAGAAGTATTTGTTCTATTTCTTGAAAATTTCTTAATAGCCTTAGAATGAAAAGATTTTATAAGTATAGGAGAAACAGATTGAGATTGAGATTTCTTAAGAAGATACATCTTTCTAAGAGTAGAAGGAGCAGGAGAACATTTAGAAAATGTATGATATTTTTTCATAAAAATTAAATATAAAAGTGTACAGCCTTATAAGATAGGAAAACCTAAACTAATAAATAAAACTAGAAAATAAAGGAAAAAAATATGGAAAACTAATAATTCACAAATTGATAAAAAAATAAGTAAAAATAGTAAAAAATGAAAAAAGAACAATAAAACCCCGAGTAAATTAAGAATTAAGACGTTTTTACCTACTTTAAAAGAGCCATAAAATGATAATTTTGAAGATATTAAATCATATATCTTCTCATAGGTGACATTCTATAATAGTTCTATTTCTGGGATACTCTCTGTAAAAACTGACGTTGAGGGACGAAGGCTTGAGTAGCAATAAGGATTAGATACCCTAGTAGTCCAAGCAGAAAATGATGAATGTCATAAACTAGATAATTAATTTAGTATATAAATGAAAGTGTAAGCATTCCACCTCAAGAGTAATATGGCAACATATAAACTGAAATCATTAGACCGTTTCTGAAACCAGTAGTGAAGTATGTTATTTAATTCGATAATCCGCGAAAAACCTTACCACAATTTGAATAATAAATTATTATTTATTACAAGCGCTGCACGGCTGTCTTTAGTTAATGTCGTGAGATCTGGTTAATTCCTTTAATTAACGAAAACCCTCATTTTATTTATATATATAAAATGGTTCACCGTTATATTGGTTTGATAAAAGGGATTAAGACAAGTCATCATGGCCTAAATGTTGTGGGCTGATGTGTGTTTTAGGAAGACACTAAATTGGCTAAAGCTATCAAACTCCGGGGACCTCCTAAAGATTTTGATACTAAACTATAGTTGAAAAATTATAAGTGGCTGAACTAATCACTCAGGTAAAGTAATAAGTCAAAATATGAACGAAAGTGAAATGGAAAATCGCGGATCTAAGTCAGATTTATCAAAAAAATCTGTAAAAGAGCAAAGAGTAGACGGTAGTTGACTTCTAAATAAAACAGCTAATCCAAAAAGAAGTTTAAGGTGTACTCTAATGGGTTTCGAAAGAAATTATCAAGTCAAAATCCTTACTAACCAATTATTAAATAAATTTTATTCTACAAATTCTACAAATATAAATCCATGGTTTATAACTGGATTTTCAGATGCAGAAGGATCATTTATAATTTCTATATCTAGAAATGAAACAAGTAGATTAAAATGAAGAGTTTCAGCTTATTTTTCTATTCATGTACATAAAAAAGATTTACTATTATTAAATTTAATACAAAAAACATTAGGTGTAGGTATAGTTAGAAATAATAATGAAAATACTGTATTATTTAGAGTAAGTAGTATAAAAGAATTACAAATAATTATGAAACACTTTAAAAATTATCCATTAGTTAGTGCTAAGTATTCAGATTTTTTATTATTTGAACAATGTTTAGAATTAATAAAAAATAGAGAACACTTAACTGAAGAAGGATTATTAAAAATAGTATCTCTAAAAGCAAATTTAAATAAAGGTTTATCTAAAGAATTATTAGAGGCGTTCCCTAATATTAAAGCTGAAGATAGACCAGAATATAAATTTAATGGTATACCAAATCCGTCATGAGTTTCTGGATTTGCATCTGGAGATTCATCATTTAGTATTTCTATCGAAAATGCAACAACTAGGATAGGTAAAAGAGTAAGATTAATATATGAAACTTGTTTACATATTAGAGAAAAAGATTTATTAATCGGAATATCAAAATATTTTAATAGTTTATACTTAGAATCAAATGAAGATAATAGAAAAATTCCTGTATATTGTAATGAAAGAACAAATATTGCTTTACTACAAATAAAAAATACTACAGATATATTTAATAAAGTAATACCATTTTTTACTGAATATCCTATATTAGGTATAAAATCTAAAGATTTCAAAGATTTTAAAATAGTAGCAGAATTAGTAAAAAATAGAGAACACTTAACTGAAGAAGGGTTAAATAAAATAATAAAAATAGTAGATAATATGAATTTAGATAGAAAATGAAAATAATATTTATAATTGTATGTTAAATTTGATTATCCGTGATAGACGTGCTGCATATGCCTTAACAAAAGGATGCAATATTGTAAAATGGAGCTAATCCCCAAAATTGGATATAATATGGACTGTAGTCTGTAATTCGACTACACGAATAAGGAATTACTAGTAATCGTGAATCACCAACGTCACGGTGAATTTAATCTCAGCTAGGTACTAACCACTCGTCAGGCGCTGAAAAAAGTATGTGCAATAAGTTTAATTTATCTATGTGTTATTATTTATAATTAGGTTAATATATACGTAGGTGTAATTTTCGTATGTATGACTTTAATTGGTGTTAAGTCGAAATATGGTTCATGTAAGGGAACTTGCATGGGATGAATAATTATTAACAAAAAAAAAAGTGTATATAAATATACATTAAGCCTATTGTGGAATGTTGTTCTATAATAAACAATAAATATATCATTTATGGTACAATCTGGTTCGAATCCAGATATGGGCTATGAAAAATACAAAAACTATAAAAAGATAAATAATAATTATTTATAAGGAAGGTTCCATTATTGGTAAAATGGGTTGAGCTGTAAACTCACTAGCAATATGCTTGTAAGAGTTCGAATCTCTTGCTTCCTAAATCAGTTTAATAAATTAATTTTTATTTATTAAAACATATACTTTCCTGTCTTGATGTTATAATATGTTTATAATAATGATAGATTAATCAATATAAAATAATGAATAATTTATATTTAATTAAAGATTTTATTAATAATGGTCTACAAATAGAATTACTAGATATTATTTATTTAGTATCTTTTTTTTTTGGTATTTTCACAATTATTAGTATAAATCCTATTATATCTGTTTTATTTTTAATAGGTTTATTTATTAACATTTCAGTTTTACTTATATTAGTCGGACTAAATTTTATAGGTTTATCTTATATATTAGTTTATGTAGGGGCTGTGTCTATTTTATTTCTTTTTATTCTTATGTTAATTAATATAAGAATATCTGAACTTTTAAATGAAACTAATAATCATATATTATTAGCTGTATTAAATATCATATTATTTTTATTTATAATTGGACAAATATTACCTAATAATTCAATAAATCAAGATAATATTATTAATTTATCTGATTTATTTTTTAATAATCTAGATTTTAATTTTACTAAACAAATAGCTTATGCTAGTAGTAAAAATTGAGATAACTCGTTAGCTGATATTACTCAAATTTCTAGTATAGGTAATATAATGTATAGTAGTTATGCTATTTGACTTATAATTGTTTCAATAATATTATTATTAGCCATGGTTGGAGCTATTGTTATAACAATAAAACAAAAATAAAGCAGGAGAGAAAAAAAATTTTTTTTTTGAGAACTTATTTATTAATTAATTTTTTATCATATGGTATATGCACCAAAATCCAATTTTCAAAATCATCCTTTTCATTTAGTATCTCCTTCTCCTTGGCCTTTATATACTAGTATTTCATTATTTATTCTTACAACTTCTACTGTTTTATTTATGCATGGATTTAATTTATTTGAATATTTAATATTTATTAGTATAATAAATGTAATATATAGTATGGGTTTATGATTTAGAGATATAATTTCAGAGGGTACTTATTTAGGAAACCATACCTATGCTGTACAAAGAGGAATAAATATAGGAGTTGGTTTATTTATAGTATCAGAAGTATTTTTTTTTTTAACTATATTTTGAGCTTTTTTTCATAGTTCTATATCACCTAGTATAGAGTTAGGTACTCAATGACCACCTATGGGTATAGAAGGTGTTAATCCTTTTGAGTTACCATTATTAAACACAATAATACTTTTATCATCAGGAGTAACTATAACTTACGCTCATCATTCTTTGATACAAGGTAATAGAAAAGGAGCACTTTATGGTACTGTATTTACAATATTATTAGCTATAGTTTTTACAGGATTACAGGGTTTAGAATATACAGTATCTTCTTTTACTATTTCAGATAGTGTTTATGGTTCTTGTTTTTATTTTGGAACGGGGTTTCATGGGCTACATGTTATTATAGGTACAATTTTTTTAGTAGTAGGTCTTTGACGTATATTAGCTTATCATTTAACAGATCATCATCATGTAGGATATGAATCTGCTATTTTATATTGACATTTTGTAGATGTTGTATGGTTATTTTTATATATATCTGTATATTATTGAGGTTATTAAATTTTATTATTTAAAAGAAAAAAAAAAAATAAAATTTATAATTATTTTTTTTTATTTAATAAATTTTAATTCAATTGGTAAAAAATATGACTTTAAATCAACAGGTTCTAGTATAAAATTTGTACTAATTAATAAGAATAATAATATTTTATACTTAAATCAATAAAAAGATATGTAAATTTATAATTTTTATTATTTTTTAAAGGAAGGTTCCATTATTGGTAAAATGGGTTGAGCTATATACTCTATAGGTTTATGTTTTTAAAAGTTTGAATCTTTTACTACCTAAATATTTATCAAAGTCTTGTCTTGATGTTATAATATGTTTATAATAATGATAGATTAATCAATATAAAATAATGAATAATTTATATTTAATTAAAGATTTTATTAATAATGGTCTACAAATAGAATTACTAGATATTATTTATTTAGTATCTTTTTTTTTTGGTATTTTCACAATTATTAGTATAAATCCTATTATATCTGTTTTATTTTTAATAGGTTTATTTATGGAAGTAAAACAGCTCTAGCTTTAATATATTTATGTTTGTTTTTATTAGTAATTTATTGTATAATATAAGTAGTTGAAGGGATATTTATAATTGAATATATTAATACTTTAACGGAGTTATATGAAAAGTTAAAAAAATAAAATTTATATCTATTTATTACTTTAATAAATTTTAGAGACTTTAGTTCAATAGGTAGAACATATGACTTTTAATCATTATAGTATGAGTTCGATTCTCATAAGTCTTAAATAGTTTATTTAGTTTTATACCTTTTTAAAATGACTATAAGTTAATGGTAGACTACTCGTTTACCATACGAGGTGTGTTGATTCGAATTCAACTAGTCATAAATATGTTAAATATATATATATAATGGCTATAAGTTAATGGTAGACTATTTGCGTTCCATGTAAAATATGTTGATTCGAGTTCAACTAGCCGTAAAAAGGGTTAATATATTATCTAGTTATAATATAAAAATATTAAATATAATATAAGTAAAAAATATAATATATTTAGAAAAAAAAAATAAGGATTAATAACTATATATAGAGGATTTTTAATTATACTAAAAGGTTAGTATATTATATTTTTCTTATATATTAATAATATTAATATAACTAAATTCATAGGGTTGGTAACTTAATTAGGTAAAGGACTTTCTTGTCACGAAAGTAGATGTCGGATCGAGGCCGATCTAACCCGTATTAAAGTTATAGTAATTAAGATATATTATAAAGTAAAGTAATAGATAAAAAAGGAAAAGTTGCTATAGGTAAGATATTTGCTAAATATTATGTATTAACACTTAGATGTTCGATTCATCTTTTTTCCGAATAATTAATAATTCTATATAAATTAACAAATAAATTATATTAATGGTAATCAATTTCATTGATACATTGTGTATAAATAATAATAAATTAAATAAAATGATGAATAAAATAAATAATAAATTAAAAAAAATGATGAATAAAATAAATAATAAATTAAATCCAAATTGAGTAACAGGTTTTACTGACGGTGAAGGATCTTTTATGATACTTTTAGAAAAAAATAAAAAATCTGAAAATAAATGACAAGTTAAACCATGTTTTCAAATAGCTTTACATACTAAGGATAAAGATTTACTTTTACAAATTAAATCTTTTTTTGGTGGGATAGGAAATATTAATACTTATAGTAATTTAACATCTTATAAAGTTATTAAAATAAATGATATTATTAAAATAATAATACCTCATTTTGAAAAATATTCATTAATAACTCAAAAACAAGCTGATTTTATTATATTTAAAAATATAGTAGAATTAATAAGTAAAGGTGAACATTTAAATGAAAAAGGTTTGGTAAAAATTATTAATTTTAGAGCCTCTTTAAATAATGGATTATCAGATAAATTAAAGATTAGTTTCCCAAATGCAATTAAATTATTAAAATCTGAAGTAAAAATACCTAATAATATAGATCTTAATTGAATAGCTGGTTTCTTTAGCGGAGAAGGTTGTTTCTATATTAATATTACTAAAGCTATAGATTATAAAATAGGTTATTCTATATGATTACATATTATATTTAGTCAACATTATAGAGATAAAATTCTATTAAATAAATTAATGAATACATTAAAATGCGGTAGAGTTTTTAAACATCCTAAAAGGGATATAATGTCTTTAGTAATATCTAATTTTGAAGATATATATACTAAAATAATACCTTTATTTAATGAATACAAAATTAAAGGTATTAAATCTTTAGATTATGAAGATTTCTGTAAAGCAGCAGAAATAGTAAAAAAAGGAGATCATATAAAATTAGTAGGATTAGAACAAATAAAATTAATAAAATCAAAAATGAATAAAAAAAGAATTAATAGTAAAAATTTTTAATATAATTTTTAAATAATTATATAAAGGGCCTAGTTTAATTGGCAAAATAGGTGACTTCAAATCTCTTGTTTTCAGTTCGAGTCTGAATGCCCTTGTAAAGGTTTTATAGTTTAATAGGTAAAACTACAAGCTTCAACCTTGTATTTTCTTGTCGAGAAAATAGATACCGGATCGATACCGGTTTAACCCGATTTTTTTTTTTGGAAAGGTAGCCATAGGTAGGGCGGGTCGTTTGCTAAACGATATATATATATATATCTAAGAGTTCGAATCTCTTCTTTTCCGAGTATAATTAATACTAATTATAAACTATGTATATAAAAAATATTAAAACAAAAATGAAAAAATTAAATCCAAATTGAATTACAGGTTTCACAGATGCTGAGGGATGTTTCTACATAAATTTTTATAAAAATAAAAATAAAAACAAATGACATATACAACCGAGCTTTCAAATAGATTTACATGCAAAAGATAAAAATTTACTAAGAGAAATCCAATCAATTTTTGAGGATAAAGGTACGATATTTACAAGTAAAATATATTATAAAGTAAGTTATAGAGTTTATGGTATATTAGATATTGTTAAAGTAATAATACCGCACTTTGATAAATACCCATTGATTACCAAAAAACAAAGTGATTTCCTTTTATTTAAAAGTATTATAGAAATTATCAGTAAAGGTCAACATTTAACTGATTCGGGCTTATTTAAAATAGCTAGTTTAAAAGCTTCATTAAATAAAGGATTACCCGAAAAATTAAATAAATATTTCCCTACTATTATAAAAGTAGAAAGACCAAAGGTTAATATTCCTATAAATATAAATCCTCATTGAATAGGAGGATTTTATAGTGGTGAAGGATGTTTCTATGTAAATATATATAAATCTAAGGAACATAAAATAGGTTATGGTATTGCACTACAAATTATATTAGGACAACATAATAGAGATAGGTTATTATTAGAAAAAATAGTAAATATTTTAGAATCGGGTAAAATATATGAACGAAAAAACAGTAATACAATAGTTTAAACGATTTATAATTTTAAAGATATTTATATAAAGTTAATTCCTTTTTTTAAAGAATATAAGATTAGAGGTATTAAATATTTTAATTTTGAAGATTTTTGTATAATAGCTGAAATAATTAAAAAAGGAAATCATACAAAATTAGAAGGATTAAAAGAAATAAAATTTATAAAATCAAATATGAATAAAAAAAGAATTTTTATTAAAGGGCCTAGTTTAACGGTAAAATAGGTGACTTCAAATCATTTGTACCTAGTTCAAATCTGGGTACTCTTGTATTAATTAATAAAATTAATAAAAAATATATTAATTATTTGGTCTTTAGGTTCTTTAGTTTAATGGTAAAACTCATTCTTGATAAGAATGTATTCAATGTTCAATTCATTGAAGAATCATATATAATATGTGCCCGCGGGATTTAATTTATGTATATGTCAAGTTATTATAAGAGAGTTGGCTGAGCGGTTTAAGGCATCTAACTTGAGATTAGAAGGAAGTTTTATTTCCCGTATGTTCAAATCATACACTCTCTGGTGATTATTATATAAATAAATATTGATTAATTTAAGGTTAATTAAAAATAAATTTTTATAAATTTAAATCTTATGTTTTTATAATTTTATAAAGTTTATTTTTTTTATTACAGGTTAGAGCCAGGTTGGTTAGGCGTCTCATTTGGGTTGAGAAAATGTTATGTTCGAATCATAATAACCTGAAACCTAAATAAATAAAATTAAAAATTATATATATATATATATTACTTGCTTTAAGACTTGTTATATGAATATAATATTTTAAAATATTTTTAAATATAGTATATAAAGAAACTATTACAGGTATTTTGCTATATATTAAAGAAATTTAAACAATACATAATGTAATTTCTAAGATAAATCTAATAATAAACAAAATGAATTAAAATATTTTAGTAATTTTAGGAAAATAAATCAAACGAGATTATATATTTAATATATAATAACTAATAAATTAGTTTTTATTTAAAATGTAATATTTTTAACTTAAATATAATATTTTTTATAAATATAACTAAGAGTAAAATGGATTAAATCTGTTTGAATAAAGGGGAACCTTCCTCTAAAGTTAAATATAATATATAAGCGATAGTGAAAAGTACCGTGAGGTAAAAAAAAAAATAGTAGTTTTATAAGCAGCTCAAGTAAAATTTAAATAAAAAGTAAGAGCGTACCTTTTGCATAAGCGGTCAGCAAGTTAATTTTAGATGCAAGCGTTGATTATAAAAATCTAGCTTAGATAAACCAATTATGAAAAAATGAATTAGTATCTAGAATTAGACCCGAAGACTAGTGATCTTATTATGATCAGGGTAAAAAAAGCCCGAACGGTTTATCGTTGTATAGATATCCGAAGAATTGTGATAAGTTGGTGAAAGATAATACTGACTAGTATAGCTGGTAAAAAATAAAATAAGCAATTATTAAAGCCAGTAAGTGGAAGTGAACCTTCTGCTAAAAACCTTCAAATTGACGGGAACTCCCTAAAGCAATTTATACCAAACAATGTGGCAACACTAATTGTGGCACAGGTAATGACTCGTGGTATGGTAAAAAATAAATTGATATATGTGAATATAATGGGTAATCCGCAGCCAAGCACCTTAATGGTGTGCAGTTCATCGACTAAATGTAGGTTGGCGTATTAATATACGCTTAAGATATAGTCAAGCCTCATTCGAAAGAATGCAGGATAATGAAGTATTTATTAATAAAATTAACCTATACCCGCCCATAAGGGGCGGGGGAAATATTTTATAAATAAAAAGCTACAAAAACAATATTTATTTATACAAAATGGACTTCATCTTTTTTTCATCGGATGAAGGCAATATAATAGCTATAAAAATTTAGCTTAGATGATATTTTAGTTTATTTATTAGTATAGGATTTCCTATTTTATAAGGCTGTACACTAAAAAAAAATATTTTTAATGATTAGACCTATTGTAATTTACAGTAATTCTGATTTACAAAAAGATCAGATACTTAAAGAAAATAAGAATAAAGTTGTAGTATATCGTTGAGTTAATAATGTT
>Ga0209732_1000002_pt1 | contig 61461 bp, 98 predicted proteins | sample JacPinW_OM1H0_O1_FD_187955 | JGI IMG/M metagenome (GOLD analysis project Ga0209732, IMG submission 187955) | Forest soil microbial communities from Algoma, Ontario, Canada - Jack Pine, Ontario site 1_JW_OM1H0_O1 (SPAdes) (version 2) | ecosystem: Environmental > Terrestrial > Soil > Boreal...
ACCCTCGGATCGTGAAGGACGCGGGGGAGCGGGCAGATGCAGTGCTCAGAGTCACAACCGCCTTGGGTCCTGGGCGTGATGTGTGCTGGGTCGGTCGATCCGAGGGTCGTGACGCCGTAAGGAAGTCTTTCGAGGATCAGCACGTGTAGCTCGGGCGAGAAGCGCACCGTCCAATCCAACCGTGGCCCCTCGCGCTCGACCTTCGCTTTCTGCTCAGCGCTCGCGTGCCCCAATGGAGACTTCCGTAGCTTCGAGGGCTTGCGCTCCATCTGAGAGCTACGGGAGAGGCCCTTGTGGGACTTGGGGCGTTTCTCGGGCTTTGAGATGGGCATGACGCCGTCCTTGTGGCTCACGACGCCAGCTCCGCCGCTCGGATGCACGACTTACAGACCCAGTCTTCGCGCTCGGCGAAGTCTCGATGCTCAGGAGCCAGCGTGCAATGCGTAAGGCCCTGATCGGTCCGCGCGCATAGCGTGGTCTGGCACGTGTCGTCGGCGGGAACGTGGAACTTGCCACGTCGGTTGAAGCGCCCGTAGCGAACTAGCATTCGGACCTCGGCTCCATGACGGGCGTTGGGGTTGAGGGTCACGACTGTGACCCCGGCATCGGAATGCGCGCGAGAACCTCGAAGCGGTAGACCGTGTTGTCGTGTTTGCGGCCGTCGAGCGGCCGGTAGCGAGCGCTGTAGCCATCGGGCACGCCGTAACCTCCGACCTCAAGCGGGCGTTCGTCGTGAAGCTCGACGGTGAGGCCATCGGCGGGACCCCCCACAAGCGTTACGAGCGTCATCAGACAGCCGCCCCGATCTCCATCAACGCGACCTCGAGCTTCACCGCTCCGGTAGCACCTGCACAAGGCTGATCTTCATCTAGACGTGCGGCAAGAACCTCTCCGAATAGATTTGAGGAGAAGGCGAGTGCTCGGGCCTCACGGGCGGTGAGGGTTACGGTGATCTGCTCGTTGTCGGTCATCGAAGGACCTCTTCGATTTCAGGCCAGTCAGAGGGTCGCCAAATCCACACTTCGATGTGCTCGGGGACGACCTGCTCGACCCCTGAGAGGACGGAAAGCCACTCGGCCTGATTGTCGGAGAGCTTGCCTTTCTCGCGCTTCAGCTGGTAAGTGTGTAGCCGTGACACGTACCCGCTTTTTGGCTCTACGACTAGGTTTCGGGGGTCATCAAACGCCAAGTGCCCCCGCGCTGCGCAAACAGCCGGGGGCGTGGCACGGAAAGGCGGAACCTTCCCATGCACGACGAGGATATTCCCGACCCCGCACACGCGTACGACGTGATGGAACGCGACGTGCTCTACCTGCTCACCGAACCGGGTGATTGCCAGCCGATCTGGTCGCCGGAGGACATCGGACGAGAGATCGAAAGCGGCGACCCGATGACGCCCATTCGCGGGCTTCTGAGAGCCGGTCTGGTCAACCGCACAAGCGATGGCTTCGTGTTCGCCACACGCGCCGGGGTGAGGATGGCGCAAATGGTCGAGCGGGCCGTCTGAGCCGTGGCCGTCAAGAAGTCCGCGGCCAATGTCGCGCTGGGTGAGGCGATGCGCTCGGCGCGGCAGCAGCGCGGCTACAACCAAGAATCCTTTGCCGTTCGCGTCGGCGTGGATCGCAGCTACTACGGCGCGATAGAGCGGGGGGAGTTCAACGTGACCGTGGACACTGTTGCCAAGATCGCCGCTGGCCTGGGCATGCAACTGAGCGCACTGTATTTGCGGGCACAGCTTTAGCGCGACAGGCGCAGGAGAACGACTGGCTGCTTGTATGACGTAAAGCGGCCGTTGCAGGTCAATTTGTGACATTTCGGCGTCGCAAATTGGAATCTTTTCCCGCGCTTTGCGGAATGCTCGCAATACACAAGGGCGCCCCGCTGCTAGACACGATGCATGCGTGATTACGGCACGCACACTCGGCAACGAGACGCCCTCGTCTATGGCGAGGTCGAGAACTTCGACGCCTTCGGCGTCTACAGGCTGCTCGCGTACGGATGTCGCGCGGACAGAGAAGCCGGCTCCGACCCCAAGCGCGCTGCAAAGGGGTCGGAGCCGGTGGCCAGCACGGAGCGGGAACCGTCGAGGTGGCGGCCCGGCCTTAGAACCCAGGGGGCCAGCCTTGACGGTTGGCTGCGGATCGTGTCCGCCCCGCTCCGTTACTAGACTACGCACGATGCCTGCTCGAAAGCGTCCCGTCAAGGCCACGCCGACGCGCCCCGAGCAGGACGTGCGCAAGCTCCAAAAGAAGGTGTCTGAGCGAGACTTTCTGCGCGACCTGGATCGAGCGGCTACGAACCGCTCGGCAGAGAAGCTAGAGCGGGCTTCTCGACGCGATCCAGCATCGCCCAGAACATAGGCTTGCGCGAGTTCCGCCGGTTGTAGCGGAACGAGTACTCGTCCAAATACGCCTGCAAGTAGTTCGTTGAGATCGCGTGGTAGACGCCACGCACACCGTTCTTGAACAGGCCAAAGAAGCCCTCGACCGTCTGGGTGTGTGTTTCGCCATCCACGTAGACCTTGGCTTTGTGCTTGATCCGACGATGGCCGCGATACGCGGGTGCGATCGTCGTGTAGGCGTTCCACTCGTCCGTAAAGAGCATCGAGTCCTCTAGGACGTGCTCCTTGACGGCCATGTGAATCGAGCGGCTTCCTCGGTCGGGAATGACGAGCGCTCGCACTCGGCCACGCCGCTCGACCATTGCCAGCACGGTTGGTTTGTGCGTCTTGCGGACGTGGCCGAGTTTGTTCCGCGTTTCGTACGCACGCGGCTTGCCCCCGTAGGCCGACTCGTCCACCTCGACATCGCCTGAGAGTTGATCTTCTCCCTCGTCTGAGAGCAGCGTCCGAATCTGCTTGAACATCCGGTGAGCGGTCTTGTAGGTCACGCCAATCTCGCGCTCGAGTTGCTTCGCGCTGATCCCGCAGCGCGTGCTCGACATTAGGTAGATCGCGAAGAACCAGAGCTGCAAGCTCACGGTGCTCTTGTGGAAGATCGTCCCGGCCGTTGGGTAGACGTGGTGGCCGCAGTATTGGCAGGAGTAGGCCGAGCGTCCGGTGATCGGATGAAACTTGCTCGCCTTCTCGCACTTGGGGCACTCGGAGCCGTCGGGGTAGAACTTGCTCTTCAGGTGCTCCAAGCAAGCATCGTTGTCTGGGAATAGCTCCAAGAACCGGCTGTAGGTCATCGTGCTTTCGCTCGATGGCGAGGGGAGAACCGAGTTGCGCGATCTGGCTGCCATGCCGAGTATGATACCAGATACAAGTACGTGTGACTAGTATCACTCGCTCTCTCGCCCTCCCGGCGTCCTTCGGTCGGCGTGGCGAATCTTGTCGGCACACGCGTTCGCTCGGGTGTAACCGGCCTCTTTTGCTTGCTTATCAACCTGTTCCGTAAAGAAGAACAGCAAGACACCGACGATGAAGAGGGTCAGCGTTGGCACGACCGCCCAGGCACTCGGCGAGGGCGCGCCTTTCGCCGTGTACGTAACCGCCAATCCACCGCCGAAAAACAGTGCGGCGACAGCGACGCCGATCCCGGCTGACTTCCAGAGGCCGGGAGCCTCGATGGGGCTACGCATAACGCTTTCCACCTCGTCGGCCCACTCGCGCAACTCGCCTCGCCGAACGCGCACCTCTTGATTGGAGTCGTGCACGATTGGCGGGACGGGCGTAGCCTCGGGCACGTAGCCGCCTGGATCGGCGTTCATGCCTCATCACCGGAGGGCGGCACGATCCCAGGGAGCACGGCGCTGACCATGACGGTGTTGCCGCAGTTCGTACACATGACGGGGAACAACGCCGGGAGCGTGCCTCCCTGGCCCGGCTGATAGATCGGGACCGTCGCGAGACGGGTTGGGACGCCCACGGACCAGACGTTGTTCTTACAGTAAGGACAGTGCGGGGCAGGCTGGGTGCCCCACGTCTCTTGCAGCCATTTCGTCGCCAGTTCGTATGCCTCGACTTCGGCGCGTTGCTCGGGCGTCCGCTCGTCGGGTGGCGGCCACGGGCCTTTGCCTGCTTCTGCTGCTTTGCGTCGTTCCTGCGCAGCGATGCGTCGCTTTGCTGCTTGCTTAGTGATGTCGTCTCGGGAGGCCATGTGCGCAGCCTATGTCCACATGACGCAGCGAGTCCAGACCTGAGATGCTGTTCCAACAGTCGGGCAATTCGACCAGACAGAGGGAGACCATGGGCAAAGTACCGGCGTTTCATACCGACACGGTCGAGGACTACGAGCCAGAGGAGAAGTGGCGCTACCACGACAACGACGAATGTGGCTACGGCAAACGCGTCAAGGCGGACGGGAACGACCTCCCAGGTGCGGATGGACGCAACCGTTGCGAGCGCTGTAACACGCTGGCCGCTGAGGAAGAATCCAACTAGCACGGCGCGCACCGCCAGAACGACATTTCCCAGTTGGGGCCGCACGGATGACCGTCCTCATCGACGGTCCAGATTCGGCGGACGGCCCGCACAGGGAATCCGTGCTGTAGAGCGACGGCGAGGGCTCGAAAGCCCTCGCCCCGCTCGCCATAGAAGCGGACTGCTGGCTCTGCGTAGGAGTGCCCGTTGCCGCCTTCGCAGGACTCGTATGTCTTGATCCCGCCGGAATAAAGCGCGTCAACGTAACGGCGGACGCCGGGGTCTAGCAAGTCGAGCCAATCGGCTCGAAAGAGAGTCACGACGCCCCCTCTTTGGCCCTACGTGTCGTGGCTACATATTTGCCCTTCAGCTCTGCGAACACGAGCCGATCCGCTCGCACGAGAACCAAGTCCGGGAATCCAGCAGCAGCCTTGTCTCCGATGACCAGCCGCGAGCCGTCTTTGCTCCGGACCTCACGTCGGCTGTCGTGGAAGTGCGCCGACTTCCAGTTCAGGCGCTCGGCTAGGTCTAGGATCGCGGCTTGGAAAGCCTTCTCGGACATGTCGAGGGTCGTGGTCACGCCGCCCTCGCTTGCGAGCGAAGAATCGACTGCCCGATGGAGGCGCGAGTCTCCAGTGTGCGCACGACAGCCTTCAGGGACTCATAGCGAGCCTCCTCATCGCGACCGTCAGTGGCGCTCTCCTTTTCAGCGACAGCGCTTCGCTCGGCAACGGTGCCTTCGGCGAGCAGGAAGGTTTCCGCGCGGTGCTTCTCACGATCGCGCTTGGCCGTGTGCCACTTCCAAGCGGCGTCCTCAAGCTCAACCTGCCGATCGGCGAGGTCGACCTCGATCGCGTCCAAGCGCTCCATGACCTCTGCGGGGCTGCGAAGGCTCATGCCGCAGCCTCGACCGGCTTCGTGAACTCCTCGGCGATGCGTTCGGCCTCTGCGATGTCTGCATCCACTGGCTCGCCGTCCTCGCTCTCCTCCTCGACCTCAGACTGTTCGGCAGCGAGCGCGCCACAGAACTGCTCAAGCCACGCGGTTAGGTCGAGCGGCTGTACCTGCCCGAGTGCGCCTGAGCGGTCCTTCGCTCGCCTGCCCTTTCCGGCGACCAACTGGCCGAGGTACTTGACGCCTCCCGTCTCGTCATCGCGTACCGCGCCGCAATAGGCCATGACATCCATGTCGGCCGGGATCTTCGCCGTGAGCGCTCCACCGATCAGCGGCTGGACGATGCGCTCGCCTTCGGCGTCGGAGATTTCCTCGTGGCAGAGCAGAACGAGATTCACCGGCAGGTCGCGCATGATCGTCACGAATTCCTCTAGCACCTTGGCGACCTCGCCGAACTGCTGGATCGTGTTTTTAGCGCCCGGCTGAACCATGTCTCGGATCAGCCCGTCGCGGACCTTTGCGACGGTGTCCACAACGACCGTCCGCACCGTTGGCTCCGTCCCGTCACGGACGTGCTCGATCACCTGGCTAAGGATCGGCCTCGGCGATTGGGTGCGAACGATGCGCGCCTCGTAAATCTGCGTGCCACGTTCGCGAGCGACTTTGCGTGGGTAAGCGAGCGCGCCCGGACCCTCTGCGTTGACCCACATGATCGGGCCGGGAGCAGTTGCGGCGCCCGTGCTCTTTCCCGCTCCTGTTTCTCCATACAGGAGGAAGTTCGCCGTCTCGGGCGTGTCCGCATCCCCGATGAACTCGATCTGCGTCATCGCACCTTCTCCTGTTCGCGCCAACGGCGTCGTATGTGCTCGGGCTGAAACTCGATGAGGTCATGGTCATCGTGGCGACGCTCATACTCGAGCTCTTCGTCGCGCAATTCCTCGGCTTCGATCAGCTGTTGAAGCTCGGGGTCGCCGTAGCGAGAAAGGTCAGGCATCTTCGCCTCCTGTTCTCATCACGTTGCGGATCTTCCGCATGGCCTCGATCGCTCTACGTCCCTCTAGGGACTCGCGGTGAAGACCGATGGCTAGAAGCTCGTCGAGGGCGATCTCCAAGGCCTTGTTCGACATACGGGCGTTGTCGATGACGTTCTGTTCGGTGGGGGTTAGGAGGGAGTTCATTACTTTTTGGAATCCGAGACGGTGGGCCTTCCACGAACTCCGCTAATTTTCCGCAGTTCGGCGTAGATGAACTTGCGAGCGGTCCAGTTGCCACCGCCCGGAACACCACCCGTCGCCCGGCGAACAATCGTGCGCGGCGCTACAGCTGCAAGACGCTCGCGAGCGTCGTCATCAATACGATCGCCGTAGGCGTCTATGAACGTTGCTAGACCAGCCAAGAGCAAGGCATCGGTCGCATTCGGATCACCCTTCCAAATATTGGCTAGAGCAAGCGTCTGGCTTAGGCCATCAGGGCCGTGCTGACGGAAGACACTTTCCAGAGTGCTAATCGCCCGAATGCCATCTGAATCATGCCGATTGCCGCTACTGCTCTTGGCGATTCGCCAACCAGCCTTCTCGACAATCCTCTTGATCTTTTTGGCTGTCGGATCCCCTGAAAACAGCGCTGCGTGAAACCTCTCGACAGGCCTGATCGGTCGACGCTGCCGCTGAAGCTCTACAAACAGATTCGCCTCTTCCTGTGGCGAGAGAGCCTGGTGTACGAGACACGGCGCATCTTCATGACCAAGCGCTTGCAGCACCGCTAGTCGGTGTTGCCCGTCGAAAACCGCGACCTTCCCGTTGCGCTCGCTTACCTCAAGGGTGCCCAAAAGCCGGGGGTCAAACCCAGAAGTCATGCGCTCCACACGTGCTTTATCGAGTGGGCGCTGATAACGCTTGTCTACGATTAGGCGGTCAAGTGGAACCGTCGCAAACTTCAAGGTTGCCTCCTCAGTCGATTTGGTGGCCATTCAGCGATCACCCCTACGTGCAGGAAGCATCGACCGTTGCGGTTGATGCACTCGGGCTTCACTTCTACAAGTGCGCTCAGGGAGGATCTGGTGCCATTCGGGCTCCTCTGCGAACTCGGGCCAGATGATCGGCTCTTGCAAGTCTTGGTTGCAAGTGCTTTCTAGCTGCTCGTCACCCGCACAGGCCGCTTCACAGAGACCTACGACGAGCAGGAACACGACAGCGACGCCGCAGGCTCCGGCGATGAGGACGTAGGGGAGCATTAGCTCGCCGCCTCTATGGCTCGGTCGAACAGGGCCATGACCTCGGCGTGCTTGTGTTCGTCATTGAAGGCGATGAGCCGGCCGGCGCTCCCACGAAGAAGCCGAATAGCTGCCAATCTTGTGCTCTTGTCGGCCCATACGTCTTCAACAGCTATGTAGGCGCAGACCCGTTTCTTGTCTTCCGATGCACCTACGCCGCGTGTCCACTTCTGCGGCTTGTCGATGCGCGCCTTCGCCGCTTCTAGAATCTCGCGCGTAGTCATTGGCCCACCTCCGCCAAGAACGCTTCAAGCTGACAGATACCGAGAGCTATGTAGAAGGACTCGGTCATGACTTCGGCCGCCAAGGTCCGATGAGACGCTGCATGGTGTTGTGGCCGTTGAAGTCGTCGACCTCGAAGCCTTCGGTAGCGAGAAAGGCTTGGATGGCGAAACGCTGGTTCTTGACGTATATGTCACGCTCAGTGCAGGTCGTCCAGTCGCACATTGACTCGCGATCGTGGTACTCGCGCGCTGCCACCTCTACCGCCTCGTCGCTGATCGGAAACTCAGACACAGAGCATCCCCTGTACCGGAGCAACCCCACGCTTCATCTGCCGAATGCACGTCGAGCAGGCAAACTCTTCTTGGCGCTCCCGGCAGACAATGTCCGAACCTGAGCGTCGTGAGGCTGAGGCAGATTTACGCTCCCACGCGGTGACGCGGGTGTAAGTGGTCGAAGCGTCTGGCTCGACGGGTGCACGGCAGTAAGTGCAGTTCTGGTAGCTCACGCCGCGATCTCCGGCTTAACGAGCTTGTCGAGAAGTTCGAGCGCAGAGGCTTGAAGCTCTACCTTTGTGGGCTCAAGAGCGGCCCTCGCAGCGTCCCTCGCAGCGTCCCCCGCAGCGTCCCTCGCAGCGTCCCTCGCAGCGGCCCCCGGAGCGGCCCTCGCAGCGGCCCTCGCAGCGTCCCTCGCAGCGTCCCTCGCAGCGGCCCCCGCAGCGGCCCTCGCAGCGGCCCTCGCAGCGTCCCTCGCAGCGTCCCTCGCAGCGTCCCCCGCAGCGTCCCTCGCAGCGGCCCTCGGAGCGGCCCTCGCAGCGTCCCTCGCAGCGTCCCTCGCAGCGGCCCTCGCAGCGGCCCTCGCAGCGGCCCTCGCAGCGGCCCTCGCAGCGTCCCTCGCAGCGTCCCCCGCAGCGTCCCTCGCAGCGGCCCTCGCAGCGTCCCCCGGAGCGGCCCTCGCAGCGTCCCTCGCAGCGTCCCTCGCAGCGTCCCTCGCAGCGGCCCTGTCTTGCCGGGCCTTTCCGATCGTGGGCTGCGCCGAGCGAGCCGCCTCGGCGCTCGTCAATGGAGGGAGTGCCCGAAGCGCAGCTGGTGAATCCTTCACACCTGCAAGCTCGAGCCACGCGGGCGCACAGACGCGGACGAGCCAGTCGGTCAGAAGCCACGCTCGCTCCTCGTCACGCCCATCGGAAGATGTGCTAATCGCTCGTGCGAGGTAGGGCTTGAGTTTCTGCCGACCCTCGTCGTCCAGCGCGTCGTTCCAAGAGCGCAGGAACTGACCGACGACAGGACTGACGCACTTCGGGTGATCGGAGAACGGCTCATCGGCCAAATATGAGACAAGCTCCATGGCGCAGACACCCTTCTCGAAGTTCTGATGGCTGCCGCTCTCGAGCTTGATCTCATCGAGCCTTGCCAAGCGGTCTACGACAGCCATGCGTGTCCCCTCTTGTTGTTGGCTTTCAGATGCCGCCGCTCACTCCGCCTACGCTCAGCAACACGACGCTCTCGAATAGAGCCACTGAGAAGTGAGTCTTCATACGCATCTGCACGGTTGAATACCTGTCGGATGCACCAGTGGAGGAAGGTCATGCGGAGACCTTTCGAGCCTCAAGGAACAAGTCGCGCAGTACAGCCTTAGCGACGAGCCGTAGGGCGTGGCTGTGCTTGTGCCCGTCTTTCACGTCGCGCTCTGCCCAGTTCGCGCGGGCTTCGTCGTACACGACGCGGTAAGGAGACGTGCGGCACTTGACGGCTTCGCCCATCGCACGCATCCGGTTCTGTGTGGCGATGCGGACCTTCTCTACGTCGTCTAGGAACTCTGCGCAGAAAAGAAGCTCAGCGGCGACGGGTCTAGCCTGGGCGTCGCTTCCCGAATGGTCGCCGCTGAGCTTCTTGCCGCCAGCGTCTAGCGAATGGTTCGCGACCCTCCTATGGCTGACGACAAGTGGATCACCGGGCGCTGGTTCTATGGGTTCCGCAGATGCAGTGGCCCGGTGAGATTTGGTCCCGCTGCCGCGCCATAGATGGGTGTCGTCCGTAGTATGGGCAGCGGGAAGTAGGTTGGCGGGGACGTTGCGGACTTGGTCAGCGGCGTATCTCAGGTCCCCGCCAAGATTGTCGGCCGCAGACGGAGGTACTACGGGCTTCGCCGTGTCTACGGTCTTGCGGCCGTTTTGGGGAGTGGCGGCAGACTTCGTGGGCCGACTGGCACTCGCATGCAGTATGGAAGTCATGCCGCCACCTGAGCGCGCGCCCACATCTCACCGACGGTCGCGCAGCCTGAGCCTTCAAGATCGTGTGCAAGCTGCTCGAACTCCGTCGCCTTGACGGCCATCTGCTCCGCACGCATCCGGTAGTCAGCAGCGAGCCAGAGCAAGTCCTCAGCTCCGCACTTCTCAAGCAGCTTCCACTCACCGACGTAGACCCGTTCGGGCATCGCCACCTTCCAGCGTGAGGGACCGGACTTCGCGGGTGCGTTCCCGGAGCGCTTCTCCTGACGCGATTGGAGGACCGCTTGGTGCGCTAGCTGCTCTACGCCCTCAACGAGCAGTTCCTCACGCTGCTTCGCAGAGAGCTTTGGCAGGACGCGCCGCGCGACCACTGACGGATCGTCCTCTTTGGAGCGAGCGAGTTCGCGGCAGATCAACTCCAAGACAGTCACGCCGCCGCCTCCGATCCAGACTCGGCGGGCGCGTAGAACCAACCTGGCTCGCGGCTAAGAGCAGTTGCGAGAGCGAGAAGGTTCTGCCCATTCGGCGCGCCTGCGCCTGCGCGCCAGCGCTGAAGCAAGCGAAGGCTGACGCCGACGGTCTGGGCGAGTTCTTCGTTGGTCAACTCGCTCGAGCTCTGCGCCTCGCGAAGCCTCTCGGCGAATCCCGCTTGATCTGTGCTTGCGCCAGCCCCCATCTCCACGTAATATACACGACATCAGCACCGTGTCAAGGATGACGCGCAAAAGTCGTGGCAATCTACGGAAGGAACCACCACGCTGTGTATGTGGCAGCCAGACCATCGCGAGTAGCAGACCGTCTAGTCCGACTCCGTGAGGACCTGGGCATCACCCAAGAGGAAGCCGTCGCGCGTACGGCGGGAGGCATCACCTACCGCCAATGGCAGCGGTGGGAGGCCGGCGAGTCCCAGCCTTACAAGCGCAACCTCGCGAAGCTCAGCGAGGTCTTCGATATCCCCATCGTTGAGTTCTTCGAGGGGTCGACCGACGCTTCGCAGTTCGACCGCATCGAGCGCAAGCTGGACCTACTACTTAGGTACCTCGCAGCCGCAAAGCTCGCACGACCGTCGGAGCCGCCAGAGGACTATCTCGCGGACATGGAACAAGAGCTGGACGAAGCGGTCGCCGAGCAAGAAGATCCGCCCGCCGTCTCTGCCTGAGAAACCGCCGACGCTGCTCAACGGTGAGCCCTGGCGTCTGTAGCGCCCGGTCGTAGCCGTCGGCTACGAGATTCCAGGCCACCTGCTCCGACGCCCCCTCAATCTGCACGTCTGCCTCCAACGTTCCTCGATCCCGAGTCCGCCCCAGCCCCTACAGAGCCAGTAGGCGGCGATCAGATTACGCCCTTAGCGAGCACTCTGCAAGGGACTCAACATAAAACTTCCCTGGCATTTCGACTGGTCGAAATCCTACGGACCAGTGTTCTTATCCGCTTCGGCTAAGACGAATCCTGCGAGTGGGCCTTAAAAGACAGAAAGCCCCCCGCGCCGTGGGTACGCGCGAGGGGCTTCTGTCTTCATAGCGGCTGCGCTGGGAGGGGCGCAAGTCGCGTTTGTTAGTAGACCGGCGCAGTCCACGCGACGGAAGGTCGCGCCAGGGTTCTATTGCAGGCCGCTTTCCCTGGCATGCTCACGGGGTGCGCTCCGCTGCGTTGACGGTCTACAGGTGCGCTCGGAGGGAGTCGAACCCTCGGCCTGCGGCTTGAAAGACCGCTGCTCTTTCCCAACCCGAAGGTCAGGTTTGACCGCTGAGCTACGAGCGCATGTGAAGTCCCGCCGGTCGAAGGTGGCGCTCTCGCTCTGAGCTACAAACGCCCCTCGCGGGTTCGGAGTCTTGCGCGGGCAGAGGTGAACTGCCCAACGTAGGGGCCAAGTTTACTCACACGCAGGGACGGTCAAAGGCCAGTCCTGCGCGTTCGCGTGAGCGTTGAAGATGATCGACTGTTGAACCGGGGAGGCTTCGTAAGCGTGCTGCGCGTATCTCCCGCCACCCTCGGCCAGCCAGGTTGAGTTGACCCAGTCGTACGCGCCCTCGTAGCCTTCGGCGTCGAAGCGCCAGTTGATCGTTGAGTAGCTGTACGAGCCCGGTTCGCCTGACTCGCGGTTTGCAACGCAGAGATCAAAGTGCGTGATGACCGGGCGATGATGCTCAGCCCATAGCCGACCGCAACGCGCAGTCCGGCACGGATGAGGGGCAGCGTTTTCACGAGTCGACTTCTTCTTCTCTGAGTGGGCCGGCGCAAACGCCAGCGTCGCTATGAGCAGTGTTGTGGTGAGGATGCAACGAGACCTCCGTTCCGTTTAGCGCGGGCGCTGAGGCCGACGCCGAGCACGCCTGCTTCGGCGTCATCCCGTCCCGGTGACGGGGTAAAATGTCCGGATGGCTACCCAGAGACGGCGCCGCAGAGTCGTCCCGCTCCGACCTGAACGACTTGACGACGCCTATGCCGCAGCGCTTGGCGAACCGCGAGTCCAGGGCGCCATCAAGCGCGTCAGGCAGGAACAGAGGATGATCGCGCTGGGCAAACTTCTGCGGCGGATCTGGCCGCGACGCTAGGACGTCGGGACGTCGCTCGCGGCGCTCTTGACCTTCGAGTCAATCGCTTCGATGGCCGACTTCAGCGGTTCGAGGTTCGGCTGAGCGGTTCCTTCGGAGACCTCTTTCTCGAGCTTGGCGAACTCGGCCTGAGCCGTGGACGCGAGTCCTTCGAGGTCGGTCGTGAGCGTGGTGAGGGCTGCCTGTACTTCGTCAACGGTGGTCATGATGGCCTTCGTTTCCTTTCGTAGCTCGCGGATCTCCGCGAGGAGTGGGTCTCGTTTGCGGCGGGGGAAGTTCATGCGCTGGCCTTTGCCATCTGAGTCAGCATCTCGTCGTGAATGACGTCGATTCGCGCTCGGGCCTCAGCCGCGAACACCGCATCCCAGACGATCACCGCCTCGTTGTTCTGCTTGGACTCTCCGGATTCAGAGAGGTTGGTTGATCCGGCGATCGTCACCTGCCCGTCGAGGACGATCATCTTGTCGTGGCTGATCGCTCCTCGCGAGGATTTGCCGATCGCCACCGAGTTGCCAATCTGCTCGGGCTTCCAGCGGGTGAGGATGGCCTTCTCGTGCGTTCCCCCAGCCTGGGACTTATCGAGCGAGAGCGACACCGGGATCTCCGATTCGAGCTTGGCGCGAAACAGCGCGTCGATCTCCTCGTCATCCCAGCCGTAAAGAGCAGCTGCGATCGACAGGCTTGCGGAGCCGCAGAGCGAGACGAATGCCTCATGGACCTTGTCGATCGGCGCGAACAGGTGGCGGATGTTCTCCGGGTAGCCGTGGGCTGCCGGTTGAGCTCGATAGACGTCGAGGCCAGCGAATGCGTCGTGGAGGCTCATCGCTACACGCGCGCCAGATCGGCCTGAAGCGCTGCCAGATCCAAGCCGAGCGAGTCGCCGTTGCGCTCGACGAACTGGTTGCTGAGAACCACCCAGGACTCTGTGAGGAAGTGCGCGAGGAAGCTAGCCTCCAGCACGGCGACCCCGCCCCAAGTTGCCACATGCAACCCGCCGTTAGGTCCGTAGCCGAGAGCCACGACGCAATGCCCTCCCTCGATGGGCGAGTCCTCGACGTAGGTCCACGGTTCGTTGGCCTCGAACTGTTCCTGAGCTGACTGAGGGCATTCGATCCCGAGGTAGCAGCCACCGAAGAACGCGACCGCCTGGTGCAGCGCGAGGAGGTTCTTCGGCGGCACTGGGGCGTATCCGGCGATCTTCTCGCCGAACAGACCCTCGGTGTGCCAGCGCTTCAGCACGTCGGCCTCGACGCAGCCCGTGTCTTCGCCGCCGGTTTCGAGGAAGTAGGCCGCTTCGATCTGGTGTTCGGTAGGGAGCTTGTCGTGCTCTCCGGCCTCGACGTTCCAGGCTCGGTTGAGGTGGTCCACCCCGGCGTAGGTGCAGTTCCCGATCCGGTCGTTGCAGTCGATCGGGTAGCTGGCCTTAGGGACTTCGACCGTCCTCGGAGGGGTTGGGAGCGGTCCCGTGGCGTACACGTCTAGATCCGCTAGAGCGGCCGGACGTACGGCGGGGAGTGCTCCGAGCTTGTAGCGGCTCATGCCTTTGCCTTCGGGCTCGGAGTGACTTTGGCCACTCCCGTAACTTCTTTGCCCGCTTCCGCCGGCCCATGCTCGATCGCTTCGATCGCGGCCTTGACCTCGGCTCCAATCTTGCCCGGCAGCTGCTCGAGCACCGGCAGGATCAGCGGGAGAAACTTCTCAACGTCGGACTCCAGCGTCTTGACCTCTCCCAGAACCTCGGGAAGGATCGTCGGAGCGTATTTCTGAAGCAGCGAATCGCCGAGGTTCAGAGCAGCGGCGATAAGACCTGCTGAGGCGATCAGTGCCACTGAGACCGAATCCGGCAGGCTGAAGCCGAACACGGCGATGAGGGAGGCGATGAAGACCAGATCGGCCTTGATCTTTGCGGGTGTGAACATGTGGCTCCCTTCAGAGCGTTGAGATTCAGAGTGCGGCTTCGGCGGCAGCGCGAGTCTTTGCGAACGTCATGCCGCCCGAGTACCAGACGACCGTGGGCGGGATTTCGTTGTTCCCTGAGGGCGGGAATATCTCGTTGCGAGGACCACCGAGGCAGGGGTAGGTGAAGCCGCTCGTGAGCGTCTTGCCTTTCTGCGCCTGGGCGAGTTGGAACGGCGCACCGTCTCCCTGGGCGATCCATAGTTCGCAGGTGCCCTTGCTCGGATCGGCGGAGATGATCCAGTGCCAGAGGAAGCGGTAGCGAACTCCACCCTTGACTGTGATTTTCAGGCTCGCGCTTCCATCAGTGCTGCCCCACTGAGGCAGGCTGCCGGTCTTCCAGAACTCCGGGGTTTGGCCCTGGGAGGTTCCGAGCACGCAGATCCCTGCTGGAGGCGGAGGAGATCCCTGGCTGTGGAACTGCGCGATCGGGACTACGCCCTGCTTCTCTTCGGCCCAGGCGACTTCCTTGCCGATCGGAAGCGTGGGTAGGAGGAAGTCGTGGGCAACCCAGACCTCTTTGCCCTCCTTCCATTCCATGATGCCCGACTGCTCGAGAGCGGAGTTCACGGCAGGACCGCCGGGCTGGGCCTGCTTCTCCATCAGCACTTCGGCGCGTTCGTTGTCCCACTCGTTCTTGCCGGGGCGCATCTCGAAGCGATACATGTACTTGCCCTGGGCGGGGAGCTCGCCTTTGTCGCCCTCCTCTACGAGAGAGATTCGAGGATGCAGGTTGCCCTGGTTGTATTCGGCTCCGGAGTAGGCCGCCCACTCAAGGAAGACGTTGTTCGTGGGACCGGCCTTCTCTCCGTCGGCGGCCCAGATAATGTCGGTCGACACGGGGGGCGGTTCGATTGGTTCGACTGGGGCCGCGCTGACTTCAACGGTGTTCGTGACGCCGTTCTTGTCCTCGTCCCACACGCGGTACTTCGCTGCCTTTGGCTGGATGACTGAGAGCGAGCGAGCAGTCGGGCCAACGAGTGGGAGCTTGATCCACGGGCCACCTTCGACGGATTCTTCGATGAGGAAGCCGAGCAGGTTGGTCGTGCTGGTTGTTTCCCAGCTGAGCGAGACCCGTTCGCCGCTGCGCGTGACCTTCAGATTCTTGGCTTCGGCGCTCATGGCTTCGGCCCCTGGCAGAACAGGATCGGCTCGCCGTTGGTCGGGCATGGCGCGTAGTGCGTGGCTACGAAGCCGTCGCCGAAGTCGATGTGATTCGTGAATGGCTGGTATGCGAGCTGCAAATGCTCCTCAGCGCCACAACGGGCGCAGCCCTTCTGGTCGCCGACGTGTACCTCGCCGACCCACTTCAACTCCTCGCTCGTCTCTCCCATCAGTGTCCCCCTTTGGCTTTGATTTCCTTATTGATGTCTCGGCCCTCAGAGAGCCAGACGTGGCAGCTGTGTTCGTAGTGGCCGTTGGGCCTGCCGCTGAGTCCGACGGCTACATGCCACGGTGGCTGGCGACAGTGGTGGCGGGTGAGGTCGGCTCGAAGCTCACGGCGGACCGTGTAGGCCTGCTTGAGCGAGCGTTTCGGCTTCGGCGGCGCGGGCGGCTTGACAAGCTCGAGCAGCCCGCGGTCTTCGTCGCGGTCGATTTCGCCGTCGTTGCCCGATAGCCGACAGGTACCGCACCACTGGCGCAGAGCGATTGCGCTGAAGGGGTAGCCCGAGAGCGGGTAGGGACTCGCCGTGCTCCACTCCGCCGGCCAGACGTAGCCGACACAGCGTCCGCCCCGATACGTCCCAGGAGATCCGTAGACGCCGACAACGTTGAAGCTGTGCGAGAGAGCAGCTGCTACACGACAAGCCTGCGAGTAGGCGGACGGAACCTCGGCATCAACAAAGGCCCCGAGTTCGATGCGCGAGCGCTCTGAGCGAGCAGCTGCAATAAGCGCATCGGCCTGGTAGGTGCCAAACGCCCCTTCGGTGAAGACGTAGACGCCGATCTTCATCCCGGCTTCGTGGGCCGAGCGAACCTGCGAGTCGAAGAACGGATTTGAGGCGTGGTCGTTATCCGCCCCTTGGATGATGACGAAGCGGATTCCCTCGCGGTAGAGCTCGCGGAAGTCCGGGTGCGGCTGCCAGCGGGAGATGTCGATGCCCTGCGTGCGGAAGCTCGCGCCCACGTTGGGAGGAGGCGGCGTTGCCTGCGGCTCAATCGTGCGCCCGCCCGTCTGGAGTTCTTGGCGGACGCATTCGCCCATTTGTGCCGGGACTTTGTGGACACACACGAAAGGACTCCCCGGCTGGGGCACAGCACGGTAGGGGGAGCCGTGCGGAGAGGAGTGCCCACAGCCGAGGACTAGGGCTGCGCAGGCGATGAGCAGCGCAGCGAAAAGGGTTCGCATGTGACCTCCGAGGGGAGTAGAATTAATAACGTGGGCGGCGCAAGCAACGAGCTACGAAACGCCATCTGTGCGTACCTGCGAGCCGAACACGAATCGACGCCGGAAGACGCGATGACGACGTGGGCCCCTGACTCACCCGTGTATCAACTCGCCAAGGCACGGATCGCGCAGTTCTACGACGTTCCCCCGTGGATTATGCTCAGCGACTTTCCAGAGCCCCGCTTCTCACGCCTTCGCTGGAAGCTACGCCGAGTGTTTCCGCGCCTCGTCTGGCCCTAGCCGCTCCGCCTCAGCCTCTACATGCTCCGCCGTGATCTTCCCCGTCAGTTAGGTGGCGTAGCTGGAGGCGACTGCGGGATCTTCGTTCCGGCCTCCTGTAGCGCCTCACTTAGCTGCTCGACGCGCTTGGTCAGATCAGTCGTACGTGAGTTGACGATCGCATGTACCTCGATGACAGCCTTTTGATTCTTGCGCGCCTGAAGCAACGCCGCTGAGGCAGCCATGAGGCTCGCGACTGCGCCGACTGCGCCGATGACGCCTGTCAGGGTGCCTGCCAGCTTGAGTGCGATTAGGGTCTGCATGCGATCTCCCTTATGGTGAGTGCAACGGAGGGAGCCTGAGCGGTCCCGGTTCGCGGATCGGCTTCTGCTTCGGCGCGTGCTTGTGGTGCAAGGTTTCCTCTACGAGCATCCGAGCTCGGGCCTTGCAGTCTTCTGTGGGCTGAATCGCGTTGAGCAAGAGTTCGAGTTCGCGGCCCTTCGCTACCGCTTCGCGGTACTTCGCCGGTTCTCTGACTCGCTCGACCGCTGCCGTTGCTTCGATCTGCGCAAAGAGGCGTTCGTGGCGTTCGTTCTGCTGTAGGCACGAGCCTTCGGCGCTGAGGATGCGGCTGTGCTGGATTTCCACGATGCGGGCGTGGTTGGATATCTCGCCCCAGACGAACAGGGCGATCACGCACCCCAGGCCGACCCCGGCCACGATCCCGATCGCGATCCGCTGGCGCTCGGTGGGATGGAGCATCAGTGACCTCCGATGACGAGGACGACGATCGACCCCGCCGCCCCGGTGAGGACCGCTGCGATGACGGTTATGACGAGCGTTTTTGCCCACTCCCAGTCGTGGGCGTGGTCCTCTGCTCGGGCGTCGCGCACGGCTTCGTTGGTCTCGAGCTTCGTCACGCGGCCGTTGGTCTTGTCGACCTTGCCCTCGATGCGACCGAGCGTCCGATCCTGCTCGTCGAGCCGGCGCATGATCACGGCGATGTCGGCGTCAGTCATCGCCGTTTAGAATTTGCTGGCTCATCGGAGAGATGGTTTCTCCTTTGGGAAGTCCCCCGGCGGTCGGTCAAGGACCGTCGGGGGGCGTTGGGTTTGGTCCTAGATGCGGCGGGCGAGGAAAACGATCAGCAGCACGAGGATCACGACGCAAAGAATCCAGATCATCGGCTGAGCCAGCCCTTTAGCAGACGCAGAGCGGTTGAGCGCCAGCCGTGCGGCTTTAGCGGAGGCCAGGTGTATTCGGTAGTTGCTTCCTCAACGACTGGGCTCATCGGCCTCTCCTTGATTCTGGTGGTTGGGATCGTGTAGCGTTCGCGGTATGCGACAGGGGTTGGTGGCGCTTGGAATAACACTGGGAGCGCTTGCGATTCCAGCAGGCGCAAACGCCTCCGAATACCACTGTCCGTCCAGTACGCACACCAATGGAGAGGAAACGGTCGCCTACCGGGAAGTGGTCCTCTATGTTCCCGCGCACTCTCGGCTATTCGCAGGTACGCGCCTCTCTCACCAGCGCTTTGCTTGTCAGTTCGCGCTCGGCGAGGCAAAGTTCATCGCGCCCCTGGGAGCGCCTAATAACCTGAACCCACACGCGGGCGTCGCATCAGCCAGTTGCTCAACTTGGCCCGAAGGCTACGAAGCGCCAGCGCCGTTTAAGCCGTGGGAGTTCTACTGCGATGGATGGCGTGGCCGGTGGGAACTCACGTTCAAGACGGTTGAAGAAGCTTGACACCGATGCGAACACGAAGCGCAAGCGACTACTTTCCTACACCTGCGGCGACCAGCACGAACGTAGCCTGGGCACAGGATCTCGCAGATTCCATCGACTCGGCAATCAGCGAGCTTGGCGGAGAGCAAGAAGTCATCTCCGTGATCACTACGCCACTCATGGGCGAGCGCGGAGGGATGCTCGGGGTGATGTTGACGGTGGTCTGGCGCGAGCCCGACTCTTGACGCTCAAGTCCGACGAAGGTATGGTCGACACCTCAACCAAAGCGCTCCCGCGACGCGCCAACGTCCGGGAGCATGATCGAAACCCCAAGGAGGTTCCGATGTCAGCCAAGGTAGCATCCGCCATTGCCGCCCTCATCGCGTTGGCTCTTATTGCACCAACAACAGCGAACGCACAGCACATCCGGCGGCCGCAGGCGACCGTCGCAGCAGTCACAGCCCCTCGTGGCCCAGGGTCCGAAGAAGGCAGCGAATGGCCGCGATGGGACAACGTTGTCGCCTACGGCGCGCCCGAAAACTCTGCGATCGCCGACTGCACTTTCGCTGCTGTCGCGGACTGGGAGATGATTGCGGGCTACGGTACACCCGACAAGCTCACCCTCATCAAGGCCTTCTTCCACGCTGGCGGGACCGAGGAAGGGCTGGAAGACCCCCAGTGGGAACGCTGGATGTTGGTGCACGGAGTCAACGGAGTACGGATACGCCTCGTCGAACGCCCCTTGTCTTGGCTCGACGCTTTGATCCAGCGTCACAAAGCGGTCATCGCAGTAATGGGTAGTCACGCGCTTGTTGTCGCCGGCTTCAATGCTATCGGTCCGGAAGTGATCACCTACGGTGAAACGCGCCAGGAAACCTGGAGAGAATGGCACGAAATCGCTGAAGAACTGTTTGTGCCAGTAGTGGTCTCCTAGCCGGGTCTACCTCGATAGCATCGCGACCGTGACTGATCCGCTCGTTGTGGCGATGACGGACTGCCCGGCTGGCACTTCAAACGCCGGCAACGTTAGGTTGATGCTTGCGCCTCCGATTGACACAACAGACACGCTTGCGCCGGGGATGACCTGGACCGGGCGGGCGGTACTAAAGACGATACCCGCGGCCCATTCCGCTTGAGTATAGGCTTTCGTTGAGTACGTCTGTTCCCGCTTCGGTTCCCCAGCAATGATCAGCCAGGCCCCTTCCCATGAATACAGCGTGACGTGTTGGTTGGAAAGCAGCGTGATCGTGTTCTGATTGACGATAAAGTCGCCGTAAATGCCCGAGGCGCTGGTGATTTTCGTGGTGATGCCGTTGCCCGAAGTAACGCCGATCACCTGATTGCTCGTAGCCGCTGAGGGCAGCGTGACCGTTTCGCCCGTTTTGGTCATCACGCCAAGTTCGCCGCTGGCTGCCGTGTAGCTCGCCGAGCGCGATTTCGTCGTCAGCCATTTTTCGCCCATCAGTTTGGCGATGCGTTCGGCCTTGACCTGGTCGACTTCAGCCGGGAAGGCTTTGATTTCGTCGACCGGGAGTGCGTAGATGATGGACCACGGCGCAGCGGTGTTAGCGGGCATCTTGCTCCTTTGCGTGCAGCTCCTGAGCGTCCTCTAGATCAGCCCATGTGGCTCCGTCCGGGTAATCCTCATACGGCGCGTCGCTCTCGAACATCTTGTAGAGCGCGCGCAACTCCTCGTCGGTTTTCCTCGGCTTCGAGACGGTCACGGTGCGCCTTCTTTCGCTTCGTTCCATTTCTCTAGAGCGGTAGCTTCGGACCATTTCTTGCCAGCGGCCACGTTGATCCAGGCCCCAGTGACTTCAATGATCGTGAACATCACGCCTCCGGGCTTGACCGCTTCGATCGCTTCTTTCAGGGCTACGCTCCCTTTGCCGGTGGGCACGATGACATTGAAGTGGTACGCCCCTTCCGTCCCGTTGGCTTCCGTGCGCTCCTGAACAGTGAAGTGGGATGAGCCGATAACCCGTTCGATCGCTCCTTCGATGGCCTTCAGCGTTCCCCGTTCGAGCCCCGACTCCTTGAGGATGATTTCGCGCTTTTCTGCGGTCGAGGCTTCCTTTGGAAGTTCGACTCCCGCTAGCTGTGCAGGGAAGAACAGATACCGAGCTGGACACGTAGCGGGGTTGAGCAGCTTGCCCCAGCTCGGCACCCACCCAGGAGCACCGGGTTCGCCTTCTTCTTCGGCCAGTTCAAGAACCTGCTGAAAGGCTTGTCCTACCGAATCGGCGTAGAAGCGCAGGTCTTCGGTGAGCCACGGTTCGAGCTTGGGAACGTAGCGCTTGCCGAGAGCTGTCGTTGGAGCATAAGTCATCCGACTTCGACGGTGATCGCTTTCAGCGATGGCAGCGGGGCCGGCCCTACCATCGACAGATCAGCCGTTCCTTTGCTGCCCGATTCGAGTCCTATTTCGAGCCCTGCCGCGCCGGCCCAGACGTACGCGACGCCCGGTGTGGCACCGATGACCTCGAGCACCTGGTTGTAGCGGACGAGCCCGTACAGTCTCACGCCATTGACGTAGTTGATCCACTGGTTCGAGCCAGTGGTTGCAGCGGTTGGGTTGCCCCATTTCGCCGGGCTGAGGAATTCCCGCACCGCCGATTCGACGCTGGCTTTGACAGTCGCGGCTACGTATTCCGGCAGGATGTGGATCTTTGTTTTGACGAATACTTCGTTTTCCGTAGGAGCCGCGACCGGCGTTTTAAAGTTGATCTCGCGATAGCTTTTCAGCCATTCTTCGATGTCGGTCATGGCCGTGTTGCTAAGCGCTTTGCCTTCTTTGTTGGTCACAAAGGTCGTGACGTAGCGTTGGTTTTCGTAGCTGCCGACGAATTTGTAGGGACCTTTGGCGGGCGAGGAGGTCGCTTTCGCGCTTAGTTCCCATTCTTTGGCTTTGATTTTCGCGACGAGCACAGTGCCTTTGGGTAGCCCTGTGCCGACCACTTCAGTGCCAGCGGTCAAGCCCGTTTCGCTCGTAATTTCGGTTATGAGCGCCGAGCCAGAGGAGACTTTCGCTTCGGCTTCGTTTGTTGCGCCGTTGTAACCGTCGATCGAGGTCGCGCGTCCCACCACCACACCTGAGGGGACTACCGAGCTCGGGACGTCCAGGACGAATGTCGCGTAGTTCTGAGCGGTAATTGGTCGCGGCGCTTGGAGCGTCAGCGTCGCGGCTAGACGGTTGAGATATTCTTCATCGGATTCTTCAGCCGCGCCGCCGCTTGATTCACCGACGAACTGGACTTCTGAGACGTAGTTGATCGGGTTGGTCTGCTGTGCGACACCGGAGATCCCGTTGGATTCGGTTCCCTTTTCGACTGCGACCACCTGGAGCGAGACGCTTGTCGCGCTGGAGGGCACTTCCGTTTCTGCTTCGACTTCAAACCCAACGCCGCCGGCTTCGATAGTCGTTCCGGCTGAAATGTGCCGGACGACCGCTTCGGGGATGATCGTCCATTTCGTCGTGCCCGTAGCTGCTGCGCCTTCGTTGAAGGGCAGTTTGAGCAACTGCGTACCGAACTGCCGGAAGATGGCGGCAGGGACGACGGCTGCAATCTGGGCGGCGGTCAGCGCCATCCCCGCGAGAACATCGATCAGGATCGTCTCGAGATCGGCTTCAGCGAGTTCGTAGCCTGTGACCCCCGACGCTTCGACGAGTTCGATCAGCTTTTTCTTGGCTACTTCGGCTAGTTCTTGTTCGTTGGTCGTGATTTCGACGCTGAGAAAGCTCGTCATTCCGTGCCCACTTCGACCCGTACACGCCGATAGGCCTGGTTTAGCGCTTCGGCTTCTTCGGCCGTTTCGAGCGTTGCTCGAGGCTCCCAGAACGTAAGCGCATCAGCGTAAGAGTCGAGATCCAGTGGCACCGTCTGGAAGGCGAGTTCGGGTACCCCGAAAGCCGGTAGATCCTCACGGAAGCCTTCGGGGCAGACCGCCGTGCGGTAGACGCACGCTGCGATGTCTTCAGGTGCGCCCTGCTCAACCGTAACGGCGCCCTTGCGGGTGAGCGTGAATTCGCTTGAGAAGTGGACGGGTTCTTCGCTCACGTTCCGGCTCCCTACGTCAGATTGAAGGTCAGGCTGTCGAGTAGGACGATCACGCCAGTTGCGAGGATTGAGTGAGCCGCGATCACACCGCTGGAATTGATGAGCAGGTAGGTGCTCGTGCCCGCCGTAGTCGTAGTGGGTGTGAACACTTCAGCCGGAGGGCGAAGTCCGACAGCAAGTGTCGCGAGCGTTTCGCCCGCCGTCAGCGTTTGGCCGGACTTGATCGCCACCGTGCCACGCAAACGGGCAACCGTGTTTCCGGCCTCCCCGCGCACAGCGGGACTCTGTCCCGCACCACCCGCTTCGACCTTTGTGCCTAGGGTCAGTTTGGTCCATTCGCTCGGCTCGGGTTCCTGCTGCATGCCTTCCCACCAGACGACCGTCGGAATGCCTGCCGCGTCGATCGCGACAACCACGGCGGCACCCTGCGTTGGCAGGCTTGTCCCATGATCGGCGCTCCACTGGCACGGCCCTAGGGGCCGGTCGGTCGAGTATTCGGGCGTGATCACCCACAACAGGTTTGCGTCCGATCCGGGCTCAGGAAAGCCCGTCGGCGCCGGGAGAAGCGTGGAGACGTAGCCGCGAAGCACTGAGCGCTGTTCGACGGGATCTCCCCGGCTCTGGAGAAGCTGAGTTACCGCGTTGCCAGCCATCAGTTGGGCCTGTAGTAGCCGAGGAAGCCCGCCGGTCCAGTAGTGGTCGCGGGACCTTCCTCCGGATCGCCTTCCTGACCCATAGAGATCGCCTTCCCACCGCCTACGTAGATCGTGACATGTGTCGTCTTCACGGAGGAGCCGGAGCCTTCGCCAAAGAAGCAGAGATCGCCTGGCTGCGGTGTAGAGACTTTCGTGCAGCCCTTGATCAAGGTTTCGGTCGTGCCGATTGGGCTGTAATTGACCCCGGATGGGTCGGGTGCGCCGGCCTGCTTGAAGCAGAGCTCGGTGAAAGAGGAGCAGTCCATCTGCCTCGGTTCGGCGCCGAACAAAGCGGCCCCTGGACCGCGACCTCCGCCGTAGACGTAGCGGTACTTCGACTTTTCCGAGAGGGCCTTTTTGGCAGCTTCGACCACCGCGCTTGCGCTTCCGGACGCTTCACCGGCTGAGACCGTCCCACTCGCCGTCGCTTGCGGCTCCGGCAGCGGTTCGACTGGCGGCTCGAGAATGATCTGCGAGAAGGTGTCTTTGAGGCAGTTGCGCGTTACATCTGAGACGATCCAGCGTCCGTTTGGTGGGCCGGAGTTCTGGATGACGAACACGTCCCCGGCTCGGTAGGCGTCGATGTCGCAGATGATGCTCAGGCGCACCTCCGAAGGGGTTGAGGGCTTGACCGCCTTCGATCGCCGGAGGATTTTGGTTTTTAGCTTGTGCGTTTTGCGGTATTCAAAGCTCGTGTTGTCGAAGGTGTAGGTGGCGGGGACGATGAGCGAGCCATATTCGCTCTTGCCGGTGTGCCCGTTGATCGTGTGGTTCTTGGGGATGTCGACGTAGAGCGTCGGCTTCTGCCGGGCTAGATCAGGACCGTCCTCGTAGAAGAAGTTTTGGCCATTGGTGAACGCGAACCAGTTGACCTGCTGTGCGAGGCGGTTGATGCATTCAAAGGAGTCCTCGTCGGGGTTGTCTTCGGTCCCGCGGGTAAGCTGCGCGATATCCGATTCACCTTCCGTGGTACCAGCGGTGCCTCCGAGCTTGGCTCCTCCGCCCGCCTGGACGATCGCCTTCGCTTCGGCTAGGAAGTTGGAGTAGCCATCCTCGGCTTCGTACTGAGCCGCGGGTACGCCCTCGGCTTTCTCCGCCACTTCGATCGGGTTGGAGTTGCCCTGGGAGAGCGTTAGCGCGCTGGTAAAGCCCTTGCCGCCTTTCATGAAGGCTTCAGCCATCTGCTTTGTGTCCTGCTGAGGGATCGCGTCGTGTTTGGCCGAGAGAACGCCCCAGTAGGTGCCGTTGTCCGCGCTTGGGTCGATACCCGACTCGGCGATTGCAGCGAAGATGATCGCTTCGGTCGCTACCTGATTGGCCTTCTGTTCGGAAGCAACGGAGAGAAGGACGTTGATCGTGCCGAGTTGTTCGGGCGTCGCCGTGACACCCTTGACGGCGACCGTAGAGCCAGCGCCCACGCCACGGGTCTTGTTCTGCTTTTCTTCTTCCTGCTGGGTCTGGCTGGCTGTTTTCGCCTGGACAGTCCCTTTGTCTTCCTTCTGTTCGATCGGCTGCTTGACGTTGAGCGATGGACAGACGAATTTGATCTTCGGTTCGCCGTAGCGGCCTACTTCGTTGATCAGTGAGCGCACGAACTGGGCTCTAGTTTGCGTACCTGGCGGTACTTGCTTCGGTTTCCAATACTGCCTGAGATCAGCGATGATCTTGTCCTCGAAGGTCATCGTGAAGTTGGCGCTTGAGACATCCGTCGAGCCTTCAACGGCGCAGAGCGCCCAGAGCCAGCCGCTTCCTTCGGGGAATTCGACCACTACGTCGTTGAGCAAGCCGTTTGAGTCGACATCCACAAACCCGGAGGTCTGGAGCTTCCATTCGGGATCGATGACCTGCACTTTGATAAAGCTCGCACCCGAGATTTGCGTCTCGAGTTCGATCTCTGCTATGCGTTCGGCAAGTTCTTCTTCGGAGAGTGTCCCTTTCTTTGAGCCTTCCCCGACCTGCTTTGCAAAGAACTTCGCGAGCACACCCGCGTTCGCCACGCGGCCGAGTTCTTCGCTCATTTCGGCACCTGATGCAGCGCGGTTTCGGGCACGCGCACCTTCGTTCCCGACTTCAGTTCACGTTCGCCGTTGTTGCCCAGCTTCGGGTTGGCCTCCTGGATGGCTTTCCAGATCCCTGGTTTGCCGTACTTGCGACTCGCAATCTTGCGGATCGTGTTCAGAGCCGATGTCGTCGTAACAGTCTGAAACTTCCCCTCGACCGCTTCGCGTTCTTCACGGCGCTGCTGGATCAAGCTCGGAGCGCTGACGACTTCGGTCAGCGTCACGGTGACTGCCTGCCTGATCCGTTCCCCGCCACTTGAGCGAGCGACTTCGCTTGGGAAACTCGTGCCGAAGGCGAGATTCGTGATGTACCACGACTGGTTGCGCCCTGGGACCGTCTGGAGAGGCTTGGGAACTAGGTTCGTCTGCCTGCCGCTGCCGTTGACCGAATAGACTTCGACCAGGGGAGGTTCGCCTTTGATTTCCGCCGTGGATGCTGGACGACCGGCCATCCATTCGAGAATGAGGATTTCGGCCTCGACCGATTCGCGGTTTTTCGTCTTGACTACTGCGTCAAAGAGGATCGGTACCGTCACTTCGAGCGGTTCATAACCTTCCGGCACGGTGATCGCAACTCGCTGGAAGCGCGCGACCTTGGCAAGCTTGACCCAGCCTGCCGTGGGTATCATCGGCTGTTCGCCGGCTAGCGCCGAGAACCGCTTGACCGTGCTGCCTTTGATACCCGTGAAGCCGATTTCCTGGATCGTCGTCGCGACTCGCGCCGGAAGCCCGGCTTCTGCGGTCTTGGCTGTCGCAGCACTACGTACTGCTCGTTCGGTGGGCGAGCCTTGCGCCCATGAGCGGATCACTGCCGGTGGCTTGCTCATTCGCGCGCCGCCTTGCTCTGGACGTGCTTAGTGGTTGCTTCAGCGTGAATACGCGCTATGCGAGGCGTCTGCAATGTGTGCTGGGCCGTTACTTCAGCGATCTGCCGGCCGTCTAGCTCGACGATCGTTACGTGCGTGTGGGGGCCAGGAAGCGTTTCGCCCGGGTGAACTCGGACCTCTTTGTTGATTGCTCGGTCGTAGACTTCGACCTCCGCTCCATGAGCGGCCGCTTTGCCACCAGCCCGAGTATTTGCAAACCCGCGCTTCGGCGCCACTTCGTACTTCCCGTCGAGGTTCTTGCGCAGGTAGGTGCCCTTGTTCTGTCCCGCGATTGTGCCCTCAGCGTGTTTTAGAGTCGGTTCGGGCTTGCCAAAGAGGCCATTGGGGAAGTGTTTGCTGAGCCACAGGCCGAGCTCCGCACCTGCCGCGACGGTAAAGGCTCCGGCCCATAGACCACCCATCGCGGTTCCAGCGGTAGCGATCGATCCGTCCTCGGCCGCGAGCGTCGGCCCGAGTCCCGCGAAGGCCTTGACTACCGACAGACCCCGAAACGTCTGCGCGATCTTCGAGAACTTCTCAAAGGCCGCGAGCGTCCCCCCGGCGACGAGAACCGCCTCGAGCCCTTTGAGCGCCCACTTGTTCTTTTCAAAGAACTGCCAGACTTCCTTGCCGTCGTCAGCGACGTCGCCCAGATCGTGCCCAAGCGTCTTCCAGATCCCTTCGCCGTGGGCGATTTCCGTAACCAGCGAGCCGAAGCCTTTGGCCACTGTGGTTACGGCTGGAAGTAGCTTCTGGCCCAGTTCCTCGGTCGCGTCTTTGAAGGCGTTGTTCGCGTTGGAGATAGCGCCGGCTGCGGTCTTGTTGTAGGTCGTGACCGTCGTGCCGTACTTCTTGGCGATGACTTCCTGCGCCTTCTGTGCAGTAGCTTCTTTGTCGAGCAGCTTTGCGTGTTCGAGCGTCTTCTTGTTGACTTCCTTCAGCGCCGAGCCAAGGACCGTCACACCCGGATGGGCGAGCTTGTAAAGCTGGATCTGTTCTTTCGTAGCTTCGTTTCCGGCTTTGGTCGCCTTCTTCAGTGCATCGACATGAGACGTGACGGGCTGGATGATGCCGAGGTACTTCTGAAGGCGTCCGGTGTTCCCGGTCTGGATCTGCGCCACCATTTTCAGCGACGTGGCGTAGTCGAGGTGCGTTCCTCGAGCGAGGCGAACTGCTGCGGTGTTGAGCGCAACAGCCTTGCTGTAGCTCCCGGTCAAACGGACGAGCTGCGCGACGCCCTGCGTCTCTTCGACGACCCCAAAGCCTCCGTGAGATCCGGATTCCTCGATCGCCTTGTTGACCTGCCCGAGGTGCTGGGTACCCGTCTTACCCGTAGCTCGCAGGGCAGCCTGTAGAAGCTCCTGCTGTTCGTTGGCCCGTATACCGCCCTGGACGATGTCCTTCAGCCCGTAGCCGACGGCTCCGAGCCCGATCAGCCCCCCGCCGTAGTTCAGCGCCGTGCGGAGTTTGCCAAAGGATTTGTGTACGCCCTCGACCGCTTTGGACTGCTTCTTAGACGCACTGGTGTGGCTCGAGGTCTCACCCGTCGTGTCTTCGAGCTCCTTGCGAACTTTGCGAAGTTCGGTTTCCGCCTTCCTCGCGTCGAGGAGCTTTATGCGGATCTCCTCGTTGGTCGTCGACATCGCTCACCCTTCCTGCTCTAGACGAGCGACGAGTCCTTCCACCCAAATGCGATAGACCGGATCTGGGTCTGCGTACAGCCGGTCTGCCTGCTGGCTCATTCCCAGCAGAACGCAAGAAGCGGCCAGCCTGACCACTCCTGGGTCTAGCTGGCCGCCTGTGATTCCCCCGCGAGACTCTCGTCGATCTTCACGCTCTCGCCCGACTGCGCTTGGCGGACAGCACCGAAGTGCCCGATCAACTCCTCGCCGTCCTCGATGATCAGCGCTATCGCCTCTTGGGCTCCGGCGATGTCCGCCATGTCGATGCCAAGCCACTCGCCGAGCTCTGTGCCGTAGGTCATGCCGAGATCGGTCGACTCTCCGTCGACTTCGGCCTCCATGCCGTCACAGGCAGCGATCAGGTGCCCGCTGGCGAGCGTCCACATCAGCTCGGACTTGCGTCCCTCTTTGCCTTCGAGCTCCATGTTGATGTCGACGCGCGTCTGCCAGTCAAGCGCTTGGTAGCGCCCGACGAGCAGGCCGCCGTAGCCGGGTACAGGCACGCGCACCGTCGCCTGCTTGTGGCGCTGCTTTCGGGCAGCGCGTACGCGCTGCTGAAGCGATTGTCCAACTGCCCCCTCGGTCACGTCTGCTCCTATCGGTTATGCCAACTTAGCTAACTGGTATCATTCACGTTATTCCGACGAACGTTCCAGCGACACAGGTAGGTAGTCAATATGGTCGCCTTGTGGTGATCGGCCACGCTGGCGTCGACCGCCACCACAATCGGCTATATCTGTGTCGCTGTCAGTGCGGCGTTGAGAAGATCATCACCGGCACGAACCTGCGACGGGGCAACACAAAAAGCTGCGGATGCCTACGGCGCGAGCAACGCCTGACGCACGGATTGACACGCTCGCCCACCTACATGAGCTGGGCCACGATGCGTCAACGTTGCAACAACCCTCGCGCCACCCATTACGAGCGATACGGCGGCAGAGGGATTACAGTCTGCGACCGCTGGGAAGGGCCACAAGGACTCGCCAACTTTGTCGAGGATCTCGGCGAGCGACCAGACGGTACGACCCTAGATCGTTATCCCGACCCCAATGGCAATTATGCACCGGGAAACTGCCGTTGGGCAACAAGGCGCGAGCAGACAGCGAACCAGTCCCGCCGTGGTGATACGCGTGTGACCCACTGCGCAAACGGCCACCGCTTTACCGCCAGCAACACTTACGAACACCGCGATGGCACGCGATCCTGTAGGACGTGTCGTAAAGCTGCGTCACGCGCGAACAACGAGGCCACACGGAAGCCCTGCCGGGGTTGCGGCGGTCCCAAGCCGCACGGTCGCGGCGTGACCTACTGCGACGACTGTAGGCGCGACGCTATACGATCTGAGCGTTGAGCCCGACTTTGATCATCACGAACGCCTCTTCGGCGGTGCCTGCTTTGTAGTTGGTCTTTTTGACCGTGCCGAGTGTCCCGTTCTGCGTGAAGACGACGCCCATCGTGGACTTATTTCGTTCGAGCACCGAGTAGGTCACGGTCACTGCCGCTTGACCTGCTTCGTTGTAGATTTCCTTGTACTTCGGAATCAGGATGCTTGACCACAGTCGCCCGACGGTCAGATCGCCGGGTTTGGGAATGCCACCTAGGTCAAGACCGGAGGCCATACCACCGGGGAACACTTTGAGTGTGTCGACTTCGTTGTCGCCGTCTTCGAGGATGTCCCACGATTCGTTGTCGATCGTAATCCCGGCAATCGTGACGCCGATCGCAGCCTGGTCTGAGCGATAAAAAGTGGCCGTTGTTCTCACCGATCCCTTCGCGCGATCCTGGCCTGATCCGCTATTATTTGTCTTGGCATGAATCCACCAGAGAAGATCGCGCTAGGCGAGTCGTACGGGCGGCTTTTGGTTATCGCTCGGCTGCCAACGAAAGACAGACAGCGTTGGTATCTCTGCCGTTGCCAATGCGGCAGCGAGGTTTCAGTTCCAGGACGCCACCTTCGCTCCGGAAACACAAAGAGTTGCGGATGCCTCAAACGCGAGCGGGCAGCAGAGACCGCCAAGGCCCATGCTCGTCGGCAGGGCGCCTCACGGCACCCGCTCTACCACTGCTGGCGAGCAATGCTGGCTCGCTGCGAGAAGCCGCATCATCAATCCTACGCCCGGTACGGCGGGCGCGGTATCGCTGTCTGCGAGCAGTGGCATGACCCATTCGCGTTCTATGCGGACATGGTCAGCACTTTTACGTCTGGCCTTACGCTTGAGCGGATCGACAATGACGGGAACTATGAGCCAGGGAATTGCCGGTGGGCGACGCGGAGCGAACAGGCACAAAACAAGCATGCAGTCCAATCGCGTCTGCCAGTCGCCGTCATCCGCAAGCTGGCCGCGTCGGGTGTGCCGCAGCACGAGCTCGCGCGACGCTATCGCTGCTCGCCGTCACATATCTCCAAGCTAGTAGCCGGAAAGCGTGGCGGCCCGCGCGCCTCCTAGACGTTTTCCGTCAGCGGGACACTGACTATCGCGATTTTCACGTATTCGGCGAATGGGCTGATGCGTACGATCAGTTCGGCGTTTAGTTCACCGTTTTGTTCAGTCGTCAGCGTGTTTACCGGTTCGCCGACGTTGACGACGCCCGCTTCCGGCGCTTCGAGGCCATAGAGCGAGTTGACCTCCCAGTGGCTTTTGATAACACCCTGGAGCTCGCCCTGGAACTTCGACCGCGTCTGATGGCGTCCATCCAGCGTTGAGAAGAGGAATCGTTCCCCTACGGCTTCGCAGTCGGCGATGAGAGCCATACGCTCCCGCGATGCCGAGGCCTGACAGAAGATCAGGTCTTTCGTGCGCAGCAACTCAGTGACGAAGTCGTACAGGCAAAAGATGCCTTGCCGTTCTGCCAGCGGGTTGATCCCGTTTTCGGCCAGCGTCGCCATGCTTTCTTCGGAGAAGGTGTTGGTGAGTCCCGTGACGAACGGAGCGAGCGACCACCTACGTCCTGCCGGCGCTTGATTGATCGTCCCCGTCTGGGAGATCTGTGCGCAGAGACCGGCGACCACCGGACCAGCGGGAATCGTCCTCGTAGTTCCGAGCGTAAGACCTGCGGCGGTGACTGCGCTCGAGAAGGTCGCCATGTAGCCCGCGATCCCGGCTGCTGGAGTGCCAACTTCCGTTTTCAACTGGGCCACGGTCGAGCCCGTTTCTTCGGCACGTTTTAGGTCTGGCAGCGCGAAGCGGTTGTTTTTGCTCGCGTGTTCGCCCATCGCCGTACGCACTTTTTCTTCTGGGCTCGAGGAGGCGAGAACGGTCGTCGCAGCGCAGAGCTGCCCAGACCCGAGACCCTTTGGGAAGCCTTCAATCGTTTTCAGGAAGGATTTTTCGTTGGCTGTCGGGTTGGCGCCCGAGGCCAGTTTAGTCGCCGTGATTTTTTTCACGAGGCCTGCTTTGCCAGTCGAGTAGCCCGACCCTTCGGTGATCGTGACATACGTCTGGTGCGCCGTTTCCTGCCCCCACGCGAGAAGTTCTTTGGCTTCTGCGTATTCCCCGGATGATTCGAGAACTTCGCCCGCCGGGTTCTGGATGATGAGCTTGGTTTTGGATGCCGCTTCCGTCACTTCGACTTTGAAGCCGTTGCCGTAGGTGCCCTTGTACTTCGCAGTGACGACAAGCGTTTTCGCTGTTGCGCCCGCTTCGAGTTCCAGCAGAGCGGCGACGGGAGAGCCTTCACCGGACACACGGTTGACGTAGGCCCTTGCTCCCCCAAGCGCAAAGAAGGCGTTGAGGTAGTCGTACATCTTCACTGATTCGCCTTCGCGCGGACCGTAGAGAGTCACGGCTTCGTTCAGACTCCGGATAAGGGTCGGGGTTTCCGGACCATATGCGGCCGGTGCGGCAAGGAACATCTGCCCCGTAGTGGTTGAGACTCCCGCGCTCTGGGGCGTCTCCGAGCTAGTGACGTTTACGCCCAATGGCGACATACGGATCTCCTGGTTTCGTGTTCTTCGGTCTCAGCCGAACAGGTGCTCTTTGAGCTTCGCGTCGATCTGTTTGCGAGTGGCTGGCGTGGCTTTCAGCACCTTGTGTTTGTCCTGGTGTTTCGAGCCGTGCTGAAGTAGGTAAGCCTTGGCGAGCGGGATCGACTTGCCGCCCTTCTCGACGAGCGAGTTCGATCCGAAGATAAGTTCGTCGGGACGGAGGCGCTTGATGCCTTTCTCCGTCGTCAGTTCGTCCTTCATGCGGCCCGTTTCAACCAGAGGCTCGGTCGATTCGCCGTACGCTGCCTTGTAGGCGATCGTCGTCGGCCGGAGCTTAATTCCGCGCCCCCACGTGGCCCGGTTTCGCTCGGCGAGAATCGCTGCTATCTCGCTCATCATCGCCGTGGAACCGCCGAGTTTCTTCTCAAGCTCTTGGAACCGCTTGGCTGCACCTTTGCCGGGGCTGATGAGCAGCTGCATCAGATCGCCTCCCCCGCCACGGTCTCGGCGACCTTTGTGGCGATCGGGTCTTCCGGATAGGTCCCCGGCGGCGTACCTTCGGGTTCCACTTCTTTCAGCGTCACCGGGCCGGCGTTTGGTTCGAGGATCTGCACGAAGGCATTCCAGGTGGTGATCCCCACGGCGATCTCTCGTCGTTCGGGGTCGAAGAACTCCACTCTGGGAGAGCCGGTGATGACGATCTCCTCAAGCCCTTCGAGTTCTGGTGTTTGGTGCTCGAGCAGCATCGTCGCTGTGGCCATGAGACCGGCCCTCATACGGGCCGAGGCCTCTGGTTCATCGCCTTCTTGAGAGAGGACGACGCATCCGACCTCGACCTGGAAGTTCTGAATGACCGAAGTCGCGTTGCGCTCAGGCTCTCCCGTTGGATTGGCGTTGACGATCACCGCCGGGAGAAATTCCTGTTTGACCGAGTCCCAATCGAGACCGCCTTTGTAGCTCTCGGGAGCCGGGGGTCGATCGAGGAACTTGTGCTGCAAGCCCTCTTTGGTCTCGATGTTCGCCAGGTAGGCCGGTAGCCATTCGGAGAGCGTCGTCAGGCAAGCTTTCTCGACCGTCCAGGGGCCGGTGAGGATTCCGAATATGTCGGCCATCAGGCGAGCGATGGGTGCCTGCGAGTAGGCGCGAGCATAGCTTCGCAGTGGTAAGGCAGAGCGACCATCGGCCGGATCACTTCCTCATCCGCCTGCGCGAGGCTCCCCTTGCCGGTCATCTGCGTCGTGTCGTGCCACCACCGAATCGTCTCCAGCGTCGCCTGTTTGACGTTCGGCGGGACGGTGGCTTGACCGGCGTAGTAGACGACGTGGACGCTTTGCTGCGGGTGTTCGGGGTCTTCCCAAAAGGGACACGTGCCTCCGCCCGATACGCGGCGGACGATGGTCCCCAGTTCGGGGTTTGCCATCACCGAGTAGACAGAGCCCTGCGTAGGTGTAGGGACGATCGACAGCTCGTACTCGATCGGCCCTCTGTACTCCGAGACCGCCATCAAGATCAGCACCGGATCAGTCCCGTAGCCGAAGCTCGGCTTGTGGCGCAGGCTGATCGTTGAGTGACCGCCTTCGTAGTACTCGTCGTAGGTCTTGGCGAGGATCGGGCCGGTCAGGTTTTCGATCAGCGGAGCCACCGCTCCAATCGCTTCCACCAGGAACGTGTCGTGCGTGTGATCGCCCTCGCGGATGTTGCAGTAGTCCTTGACTTCCGGCAGGCCCACAATCTGCGCGCCGCCTTCAGTCGACAGGTTCTCCTGGACCTGTACCCACGAATAACCTTCTGTAGGGACGGTCATTTTTTCGCCGCCGGCAAAGACGATGGCCCACTGGGTCATGTAGTTGCCGACGACCGCTGAGTCTGCTGCGCTTGGTTCGTAGGCGACCTTGCCTTCAGCCGGCGTGATGACCGTGACTTTGCCTGTAAGCGAGAGGGGGCGGTTCGAAGTCAAGGCCCGCATGACGAAGGTGACCGTGGCTCCGGTGAGGTCGATCTTTGCGCCGTTGTCGTAGGTCAGTTCGTCGTAAAACAGGGGCGCGGTGTCGCCTTGGTTGATGATCCAATCTGCGGGCATCAGCCCTCCCCACGGTCCTGCGACGGATTGGACATCCCTGAGCGTGAGCTCGGGCTTCCGCGACCCAGCCGTTGGAAGGGACTGACACGGCCCGGCAGACCCAGGGCCTTTGCGCCTTTGAATGCCAGTCGGCCCGCGAAGCTGAGCGAAGCGGCGAAGGGCATGCGTACCGTCCGGGCGAGGGTGCCTGCGAAGCTCAGGCTCGCGTTGAGCCGGTGCTGGGTCGCTCTCCGCAATACACCGGCAAAGCTCAGCCCGGCTGCTAGCTGCTTGGCGGTCGAACGCTGTATAGCGCCTTGGAAGTTGAGACCAGCGGGCAATTGCCGCGCCGTCTTTCTACCCAGTCGCCCTTCGAAGCTCAGTGCCGCTTCGATGCGGTAGACGACTTTGCCGACTTCCTGCGGCGTCAGTTTGCCAAGGAAGCTCAAGGCTGCAGCCAACTGGTGTCGTGTCACTCGCGGCAGCTGCCCAGCAAACGAAAGCGATGCCGTCAACCCCTGCACACTGTTCCTTGGGAGCGCTCCGGCAAGGCTCAGCCCAGCCGCAAGGCTCCGCGATGTGTTGCGCTGCAACATGCCCGCAAAGCTCAGGCTCGCCGGCAGTTGCCGTGTCGTGATCCGCGACAAGCTGCCGAGAAAGCTAAGGGTGCCTCCCAAGCGTCGTACGGTGCGGCGCTGGAGCATTCCGGCGAACGTGAGCCCGGCTGGGAGTTGATGGGTCGTTGCGCTTGGGAGCGTCCCCGCAAAGCTCAGCGCGCCGGAGACGGCTTGGACTTTCGTGCCGCCGGATTCAGGGCCGACGCCAGCGAGGAATAGCGGGCCGAGTAGTTCTTCAGCACCCCAGGTGATAACTTCGGTCGCTTTTTTGACTCTCGTCGGAGTGGAGCTGATAACGGAGGCCGTCGATCCCGCTTCCCCAACTTTGTGCGTGCGGATACGGATCACTCCGCCGAGCGGCAGGAGCATTAGCCAGTAGGTGCTACCGCTCGTAACGGCCGCGCTCAGACCGGTCACTTCGTACGTCGTGTTCGTCGAGACCGTCACCGTTAGGGTGGCTTCGTCTCCGAGCACAACGGTCCCGGGTTTGCCGGCCACATCAGGGGCAATGGCCGCTACCACCGACGTCGCTGCCTGTACCCCCGAGCCCGTGCGGAACTTTATCGTTTCCACCGTGCCCGTTTTCACGGCTACGAACTTGAACGCTTCGGCCTTTTCTATCGCGATCGATGTCCCGGCTGTACTCCCCGTCCCTTCCGCTTCGCTGCCGACAAACAGGGCCACGACTCAACCGCCGCTTTTGACTTCCAGTTCGTAGGGGAATTCGATGGTGTTGCCCGTTTCGACCGACTGCACGCCGAAGACGCGGTGATCCCACATCACCGGACGGACGACAAAGGCAGAGGTCGCGGTCGGTTCTTTGACTGCCCCCGATGAGCTTTTGTACCACGCTGGCACCGTGACAACGGAGGTCGTGTTTTTCGTGATGAGGCCCCAGCTATCTTCCGAGCTGGCGGTGTTGAGGATCTTCAGCGTTTCGCCTATCGCCGTCGCCGAGCTTGCGGTCAGAGGGGTCCCCGTTACGGTGCCCGTAGTGGCCGAAACAGCGGTCAGAGGGGTGCCCGTCGTAGGGGCTAGGGCTTTCGCCGTGAAGATCGCCCACTCGGTGATCGAAAGAGTGGATTCGGCTTTGATTTTGCCCGTGGAGATCAGCTTAGGTTTGCCTTCTCCGTTGGTGGAGAGTGTGTTGACCGCTTCGATCGCTTCCGTTGCCGTCGGAGCTGCTGGCGTCTGGAGCTTGATGTCCGTGACCGCTGCGGCGGTTGCTCCAGTCCCCCACGCCTGCCACTTCAGGTTTGCGAACAGGTTGGCGGGAGTGGTCGACACACCGGGGACGCCGAAGTCTGCAGCGAGGCAGAGTACTCCGACGTTCGTGACGAGCCCTGAGCCGAGGTCGCGTTCAACGATCAGTTTCCCGTCGGGCTCGCGTACGAGCATCCGCAAGCGGGTGGAGAGCATCAGGGAGCCGAACATGCTCGCCTCGCCCTCATCGCGGGTGAGGCCGATCCGTCCCAGACCCGGAATGCGCAGCGTGCGGACCTTCTGATCGCGTAGCGCGACCTTGCGCGGCTTCATCGAAGCCGAGAGACCTACGGATGCCATTGAGTCCTCCCGGCTAGATGAATACAAGTTGAAACACAGGAGGCGGGCTCGGCGCCTTGAACTTCAGTTCCGTCACGCCCGTCGTGAGTGGCAGGGCTAGAAAGCCCTGTGCAGTCGTCACAAACCCGGTCGACGTAGCGGAGAGGTTCGAGCCGAGTTTCAGTTCCGGCGGTGCTTCGCCGCCAAACGTGAACATGCACGCGAACGCTCGGGCATTCGTCGGCACCTTGACCACGAAGTCCACATTCGTCGCGAGTTCACAGTTGATGACCTCGCTGATGGATTCAGCTCCGGTCATCGTGTTTGGCCCTACTGTGACCTGCCCGATCAGCAGGCCATCAGCCATTCCCGCCAAGGTCAGTGAGCCAGCCATAAGTCCCCTACGCCCCCGCGCCACTAGCCGGGCGCAGATTTAGGCTGTCTCCCGGCCGCATATCGACCGCATCACCTGGCAACTGGAGGAAGAAGACGGGCGGCCCGCACGGGCCGCTGGCGACTGCGCAGTAGGCCACCCGCGCAGCTTCGTTGATGAGCAGGGTGAGGCTCTGCGCGGGACAAAGGGATGCCCCCTGGGCCTTTGCTACGTGATAAGCAGAGACGACGCGACCTTTGCCAGTGGCAGCGGCGACCCATACATCGACGACCGGCAAATCGGTGGTCGCCTCCCCGGTAGGCGCAAGGCAACTCATGCCGCCGTCCTTGACGACTGCCAGACCCATCAGGCCACCTGCTGCTCAGGAGAGCAGTCGGGACATCTGTCGAGGATCATGGCGTGCTCGCAGCGCGGCTTGGGCTTACGGCCCCGCTTCGGCTTCTCCGGAACGGCGGTCTCCATGTCAGTGACCGCCTCGATCGTCTCGAGCGGCCCTAGGCGACCGAGTTCGACGTCGGTCATCCGGACTACTCCGGCGTCGCCCACCGCGCGGGCCTTCGCTCTCATCTCACGGAACATGAGAACCTCGCCTTCGCGCGATGGGGGATACACACGGGACATCGCTTTAGGTCAGGACGACGAACGGCACGAGTTCGACAGCCGTTTCCGTTTTGATTTTCGTTTCCGCGACGCCCGCTTCTTTCTGCGTGACTTCCACGGCGTAGGCTTCCGGTCCGCCAGGGAACCATTCTTTCTGCGCCGCCGCGACCGCTTTGGTGCCGATCAGGGTGTTGATCGTCGTCGCTTCGAGAACAAGGCCTGCGTAGACCCACCCGCCCGGCGCGTTTTCCGGCGTGATGAGGACCGATTTTTCGAGTTCTTCGGTCAGCGGCAATTTGGGTTTGAGCGCGACTTCCTTCTTGGCCGACTGGGCGAGAAGCGTCGCTTCTTTTTTCCCGGAGATCCCCGAGTACAGCGCCGTGAAAGAGACCGGGCCAGTTTTGCCTTCCGTCGCGCCTACGAGGACGGTGATCTTGGAGATTTCGTCGCCCCACTGAACGGGAATGGCAGCGAAGACACCTTTTTTCGTCGCGGCGGTGGCCGAGTCCAGCGGAGTGCCATACCCCCACCAGGAGACGTTCGTGCGGCCGGGGATGTTGGTCTGTTTGGCATTGACGGGACGGCCCAGCATGGTCCACAGTGGATCGAGAGCGCCGTAGCGCCCGGAGACGAGGTCGGACATGTTCTGCTCCTTTGAGGCGACCCTGAGGGTCTGGTTTCAACCCTTGCGTTTGAGGGCCGCCCTAGCGTCAGCCGTCGGCTCGATGCCGCACCTGTGACGCCTCGTAGATTTGGTCTGAGGAAAGGCGCGCGGGACCAAAGCCCCGCGCGTTACTGCTTAGAAGGCGTAGCCCGCCAGTTTCGGTTCGGTCGGAGCTGCGCTGAACGACGTGCCGACCTTGAACGGCGTTCCACCCGCGAACTGGAGTGAGGGGCCGTAGCGGACCAGAAGCCCGATGTAGGCGTAGACCTGGAAGCGGATCTGGAGCGTCCCAGACAGCACCTCGGGCAATACGCGAACACGCAGGTCGGACTCGAAGAACCATACGTCGTCGAACTTCGCTGAGAGCAGGTAGCTGAATGCTTCCGCTCCCGATTCGATGACCGCCGTGGCCGCTTTGTTCGACGCGGCGAGAATCGAAGCCGGAGTTGCCGACTGCGCCTGCGGAAGGACCGGCGGGATGTTCGCCGAGATGTAGACGTCCGGTCCCAGCGTCGTCCGCATGAAGTAGCCCTCTGCGGGGTTTTCAGGAGGCGTCAGACCCGAGGTGTTGAAGTTCGGGATGTCCGTCGCGTTGACGAGCAACCGACCCGATTCTGAGGTGCCGTCCGTCGCCGAGCCGAGGTAGGCCCCGAACGCCGGGTTGAGCACGTGGTGGACGTTTGCCGTCGAGAATCGTTCCTTGGCGATGTGCGACCAGTTGGCGCCCATCGCACCGATCAGCACCTGCGGCGAGACTGCCACGGTTGATTCGCGGTGTCCCGCGCCCCATCCGGTGCCGGGGAACAGCCCGCGGATCGTTCCTGCGTTCAGGGTCGTGTAGTTCAGACCCTGGCCGTAGGAGACGTTCTGGTCGACCTTCAGGTGGTAGTCCGCGAGAAGGTCTTCCTGAACCACTCGGTCGAACACCTGGCCCGGAGACTGCTCGATCAGCTGGATCGCCACGTCCTCCTGACCCGCGAGGGTCTTGAAGGGCGCTTCGATCGTTTCCGATTCGATGTCCCGCGAGGCGACTCCGGCGTTGTCCGCCAACTGAGGAGCAACTTCGGCCCCGAGCTTGATGCGCGGCACCTTGACGACATCGGTTCCCGGAGGAATCGTCATCTGACGGCAGAGGTTCGAGACCACCCGCCCGGCGCGGAGCGCGGGGACGAAGTCGTCCTCGACCAGCCACAGCGGGGGAGCGAATTCTCCGCCGGCTCCCGGCGCACGCGACGGGTTGACCCGCTGCTCGAGCGCTCGCTTTTCAAACGGCGAGGCCTCGAAGCCGCGCTGGCGGATGCCCATCCCCTGACGGAACTCGCCCTCGGCGTCTTCGATCTCACGCTCGGCGTCGCGGGTCGCTTTCTTCTCCCGGACCTCGATGACGTCCTCCATCATCTTGCCGTGCTTGCTCAGGCGCTCTTCCGCAGCACCCCAGCCACCCTCCGGAGCCACACGACCGCGCAGCGAGCGCTCCGTGCCGATCAGATCGCGGAAGTAGGAGAGTTCGTGCGCGTTGTCCTTGCGGTAGACCTGCGGCTCGGTGACGCGTTCCACTGTGACGGTGTGTTCCTCGGCCACCTTGCTGCGCTTGGCCTTACCCTCCAGAACTCCGATCCGCTCATCGAGCTCGCCGTACTGGCGCTCGAAGTCCTTCGAGGCGGTGCGGAACTCCTCCTCGGCGAGTCCGTAGGCGTCACGCTCCTCATCTGAGGGGTGCTTGGACTCGTCCTCGTCCTTCGTGCGCGCCTCGAACTCCTCGCGCTCTTTCTCGCGCCCGTCGATCAGCTCATCCCAGCTGGTGCTGATACCTGCACGGCGCTCCTTCAGGCCGTCGAGTACCGTCGGCTCCGTTGCTGTAAGCATGGTTGTTCTCCTCTCGGGAGACAGTTGATGTTTGCTTCGTCTCCCCGGGCGGTGCTCGACAGCGGGCGGCGGTGCGCGTGCCAGAGGCAGGCGTCCAACAGGCCACAACGGCGGAGTCCAGCGCGGGTGCTACACCTCGACTATTGCGAGGGCGGTGCTTTCTTCCGTGGAGATCGCGTGAAGCGCTCCCGTCCAGGTAAGAGGTCCGATCCGGCCATCCCAACCACCGTCGGCGAAGACAACGACGATCCCGCAACCGGTTTTGGCGTCTTCACCAAGGCCGAGTGAGACCACTGCGTTCGGGTTCCCGTTCGAAACTCGCAGGCCTTCTCGTTCGGGATTTTCGAGCAGCACTTCGCTGCTTGTTTTCCCGACCGTGATCGATTTGACCGGGTTCTCGAGTTCGTTCGTTCTGTCGCCTAGCTGTGGCATCACTTGAAGCCTTCCTGCACTTTCATGCCAACGCCAGTGACCTTCGAGATCCCCGATGGATACCGCCCAAGCAGAGCGGCGACCGTGCGGCGGAGTTGGAAGCGCACTTCCAGCGTTCCCGAGAGCACATCCTTGTCCGCCATCGTCACGGGAGGTGAGTCGAGAAAGAGCATGTCTTCCGGGCGACAGGCGAAAATTGCGTCCTGTTCTTTGCTTTCGCCGAAGTTCTGCGGGATCGCGTCGTCGAGATACACACCCACTGACGCCAACCCGGCGTTCGGGAAGTCCGAGTGCGGATAGTCTTCGAGGATCAGCGGCCGGTTGCTGTTGTCCTCGCTCGTCGCCAGCCAGAAGAAGCGCGAGCTGTTCATCAGGAGCGCCTTGGGCGGACGGCGGCGTTTCACCCCCACCTGTGCGAGTGCCTTGCCGATTTCCGGGAAGATCCCCGTACCCGTAGGAGAGCCAGACGTGTAGTTGACCGTGGTTGTGCCGGGAAGTTCGATCAGGCCGTAGAATTCTGAGCCCTGGCCCGTGCCGAAGATCAACTGGCGCTCGATGTTGAAGTCCGCCGATTCGGACATGTCCAAGAACATCGCCCAGTCCAGATGAGCGCCCTGCGGAGACTGCTCGAGCGTCTGGATCGACCAGTCGCTGTTGCCGGAGAAGACCGTCGCTGGCGATTTGACTGCTTCGGTCGTCACGGCTGAGGAGTCCACGGGGCTGTTCGGCACATCGACGTCAACCGTATTCCCGACGATGATGCGCGGGAGGTTCACAGAGGAGACGCCCCTCGGCAGGTCGAAGGTCGGCATCAGCTTTTGGAGGATCTTCCCCGGCCGGCGCGCGGTGGCGAACTGCTCGATCAACCAGTACGGAGGTGCGAATTCTCCGCCATGTCCTACTTCGAGGCTCGGGTTGATGCGGTGCTCGTATTCAGCCCCATCAAGCGTTCGCGTCTCGGGGAAGCGGGAAAGCTCGTCCATCTGCTTGCCGTGGCGTTCGAGGCGTTCCCGCGCCTCTCCAGCGCCTCTTTCGGCCAGAAACAGGTCTACGAAGTAGGACGAGCCTCCACGCTGGTAGGCCAGTGGCTCACGGATCGCTCGGTGAGCATTCGCTAGGGCCGTCTCCGCCGCGGCGCGGGCCTCTGGTGTCTCCAGTTCCTCCCGTGCTGCGTCCAGGCGGACGGCATCCTCGACGGCGCTCATGCCGCCCTCCGCTCTGCGCGGGCTTTGGCTGCCCTTGCGGCCTCGATGCCTGAGGGGATGATGGTCGCGAGTGGATCGCTCGGGAGCGACTCAACCACCGGCTCGTCAGGCGTGCCGAGGATGTCGTCGATCTCGCCCTTGATCTTCTCCAATTTGGCTTTCTTGGCATTCGAGAGAGCTTTGCCGATGCGCTCCTCATCGATGCGGAGCTCGAAAGAGCCTTGCTCCGACCGCAGCGTGACCATTCCCGAGGTGTCCGTGTTGGCTCCGTGGGTGACCATCGAGACGTCGCCCTTGTGAATAGTTGCGGCGCGAACTACCCGTTTTGTTTCGCGGGAGTCCCATTCGTCATCCGTTGCGCGGAAGGCGAAGCTCATTTCCGTCAGATCGCCGCGCTTCATCTTCGGAAGCAAGGACTGCACATCGGGGTCTGTCGGATCAAGGTCCGCGTCGACTTTCAGCCCGCGCGTGTCTTCGCTCAGCGTCATCGTCCCCGAGCGGGTCCGAGCCAAAGGAAGACCGGCGTGATTGACCAGCAGGACGACATCCGGTTCTTCGCCGAGGCAGCGCTTGAACGCGCCCTTCGCAAAGGTCTCCTCGAAGCTCCCCACCATGTACGGGGTCTCGGTCGTTGAGGCGTAGCCAGAGAACCGCAGTCCGCCGTCGGAGGTCGAGCGGATCTCCACGTCGGAGGCCGTGAAGTCGCGGCGCTCGATCGTGCCATTGAGGATCGTCGCGACCTTGCGCGGCTCGACTTCGGTCGGCGCGGTGCGCTCCGCGTCGGGGTCTAGCACGCCCGAGCCTTCGCAGTCCGGGCATTCTTCGCCGTCGACCTTTCCAGAGCCTTCGCAGTTCGGACAGACCTCATCGTCCTGTGGATCGCGGGTCTCGACCTCGATCTCAGCCGAGCGCCAGTCTTCCGGCAACTTGTCCGTGGCTTTCAGCGCCTCGGCGCGCTTCTTGATGTACGCCTTGACCGCATCTCGCACGGCCTCCGGAGCGCGTCCAAGAGCTTGGATCGCGTTCTCGAGATCGTCAGCGTCGTCAATCGGGAAGCTGTAATGGCCGTCCGGGTTCTTGAACGCCTTACCTTCCTTGCCGAGCGCTTCAACTTGCGCGTCGGTGTACTTGGTGGCGCGAAGCTCCGCCTCGGCGCGCTCCTCAAGCTCACTGGTCTCAGACATATGCACCTCCGTTGGTGCGGTGCTACTTGAGTACGTTGGCGGGGTCGCCTTTGCCGTTGGACGGAGCGGGGATCTGCACGGGTTCTTGGCCTTCGGCCTTTTCGCCGTCCTGTAGCTCTTTCAGAGCCTCAAGCGCCATCTTGTACATCTCGGTGTTGATCGGGACGTAGATTTCTTTGCCCTTGCCTTCGGGCAGCGGCGGCATGTCAAAGGTGGCTCGAACGTCGTCCGCGCACCAAGCGCCGCAGAGCATCATCAGCGAGCCGACCTGAGCTCGCTGGACCGAGTCGCCCCTGATCCGGTGGCGAAGGTCGAAGTTGACGTACTGGCCGTCAGGGATACATTCCGAGAGCGCACGTTCGGCTCTGACGAGATACCCCTGCAACGCCCCAACGACAAAGTTGCGCTCTTGCTGCTCGATACCCCTACCGAACGAAGTCGAGCGCTCCGTCATGCCGAGCATGAACAGCGGGACCCTAAAGATCATGCCGCAAATTTCCTCGGCTGAATATTTTCTGGCTTCGAGGAGCTGCTGATCTGCCGGCGAGATCGAGATCGGGTTAAACTTTGCGCCCTCGGTGAGCATCGCCGGTAGGCTTGACTTGCGCGGTCCCTGGTGAGCGCTGACCCAAGCAGAGATCATCTGCTTGGTGGCCGTGTCACTCATCTGCCCGTCGACCTCGATAACTCCGCGAGGATCGGCAGAGTTGCCGTAGACAGTCGTCGCATGCACGTCCATCACATGCCCGAGACCAAAGGGGTACTGCATCGCCTTGATCGGGTTTATCCCTCGCGGGTTCCCGGGCTGGCTCTGGTAGCGGACGTGGAAGACGTCTTCGGGCTTGATTTTTTCCCCGGCGAAGCGCCACTCCAGTTCGCCTTTGCCGTTGGGATGCACCGTCGCCACATCGGGCGAGACGGGCATGATCTGTGACGGGAAGCCCAGGCGGTCGCGTTCGATCGTGCGACCCAGGAACTCGCCCCTCAGAGCGAGGGACCAGACGAAGCAAACAAGCCAGTCAGTCAAGCTGATCGGCTCGTACGGGCGTTCCAGCAGCGGCGGGATCTTCAGTTCCTTCGCCGTGTTCAGCTGCGGGGGTCCATTGAGAACTCGAAGCGGGAGCGATGCGACGGAGTCGGCTAGGAGTCCGCAGCAGCCGTAGACTGCTGCGAGTTGAGTGGCACTCTCGGTCGTGACGGACAGCCCACCTATCGACCCACCCACGGAGCCGGGGGGCGGCGGCGCGCTGTTGCCCCATTCCAGAAGCGAATTCGCTCCGCGAGTCTCTACCAGGGCGCTAGCCGCCCTGCTGGTCAAGGACATCGCGCCTCCTTGGGTTTCTAGCTGGAGGCTCTGCGCCCGGTTTGGGGAGTACAATTCGGTCTATGAGCGAGCGGGACAAGCGCCTTTTGTCCGACGAAGTGCTTGCACCAGAAGGGGGCTGGCCGGGGTCTCGACTCCCCACGCCCGCGGACCTTCCGAGCCTGGTTCACCTCCGCGGCGATGGCGGCTGGAACTGGACCGACAAGGACGGCAAAGAAGTGCGCGGTCCCGAGATCGATGGCGGCAGTGGGATCGTGCTCGCCGTCTCCGTTCCTTCGCCGTGTTCAGCTTGAGCGTGAGCGTTCCGCAGTTCGGCGCTGACGCTCCGCCTTGCGCTCCGCGATTACACGTTGGGCTCTGGCCTTGAGACTCGCCGCAGGCTTCACACCCGAGAGTCCCTGAGCGATGAACCAGAGCAGGACTCCAGCGACGAAGAAGGCCAAGGGACGACCGGACCATTCGTAGGCAGCGGCGGTGATTGCGGTGAAGCCGACGAGCTCGACAGTCGTTGAGAGCATCAGACCGAGACGACCTTGAACGGCCCACGAACGTACGGCGTCAGTTCCGCAGCGGCTTCCAAAGCAGTGGTGATCTTGGCTTCCGGGGTCTGCTTGCCATCGCGAAGCGCGTACATCGCGCCGACGGCGCAGTCCCCACCGGAGCCGACCGCGTCAAACCCGACGCTCGCTCGGCCCACCTGGAAGTCATCCTCGACTTGGTAGAGCTTGCCTCGCCAGCCGACGAGGAAACAGCCGCCCTCCTCGACGCCATTTGAGACCTTGGCGAAGCCGCCTTCCTTGAGGACTACGCGCACGCCGTCGACAAACGCCGTGGACATGAATTTGATCTCCGCCGCCGCGTCGTTCTCCGGCACCTGATAGCGCTCAAGAGCCACCGTCAGCTTGTAGCGGAGCAGTTGGCCCATGCGGTAGGAACTCGTGAAGCCGAAGGCGAACCCGTCTGCCTCCCAGACCTTCTCATCGGCTCGGACAGTCAGTGACCGGCCGTTGCTCCCGGCCGAGTCCCCACCAATCCACACTTTCCCGTCATGCTCAATCCCAGCGATACATGTCACGAGTCCCCCTCGTGGTCGAGTAGAATCTGAGGCATGGATGCAGAGGAAGAAGCGCTCCGCGACAAGCTCATCGCCGAGACTCAAGCGACGCTCGAACGCTCCGTCCAGCCACAGTCCGAGCAGGAGATGGCGAACAACGTCGCCGGGTTCTACCGCTCGCTTGGACACCCCGTTGTCGGGCAATCCAAGGGCATCAAGGATGGGGAGCTAACAGTCGAGCTTGCGTATCTCTCCGCGCCTAAGCGAACGGATCACTGAAGTCCTCTCCCGCCTCCTGCATTTCCTTCATCACGGCGTTCAAATCCACGACCTGCGGCGTCCCCGGCGCACCGAACGTCTGCAACCCCCACAGGGCCAGCGTGATCGAGACGAGCGGCGAGATGTCGACGCCGCTGTTCTTGCGAGACCATGCCCAAGATTCGCCCAACGGCCGCTTGACTGCGCCACGCGTGGCTTCTGAAAGCTCGAGCTGGCCTAGATGCCGGAGCGTTAGCTGCTCGACGGCATCGAAGATCATCCCGCACGCCTGCGCGTGCTCGCGAGCCCCGATTACAGTGATTTCGCCTTCGTGCAGGCCACTGAGGAGTTCCTTCTTCTTCAGCGCAGCGATGAGATCCGGCACAAGCGAGTAGGCCGACGAGCCGCCGTCGATGATCACGGCGAATGGCCGTTGTCTCTCGACGACTTCTACGAGACGATCGACGCACCATCCGGTTCCGCGTTTGGCCTCGATGACCTCGACGTGGGACATCCTGTCCTCGCGAAGGCCGGCGACGCCGATTGCAGCCCGAGAGCGATCGGGTGCGACGTCCAAGTTCAAGCACAAGGCTCCTGAGATCGCCGAGCTGCCGTCCTGGCAGCGTCCCCACATCTCCGGGGTCAGGACTATGTCGTCGAGGCCGTCCGTTCGCGGCCACAGTCCGACGCCGAGGCGCTGAACGGCAGAACCTCGCGCGCCCAGGCCGGGCATCTCCTCCTCGTGGATGTACTCCTCGGAGATCCTGATTCCCAGGCCGGGGTTCGTCGCAGCAAGGTCCTCGCTCGTGATGTCCGCGAGGGTGACCTTGTCGGGGTCGTCGAGATCGAGTGACCACTCGAACCACGCCATCCCCGGTGAGCGACGGAGTCCTTGCTCGCGCACTCGCGCGAACGGCACTCCCTGATGCGACGGGTTTGCCTCGTCTGCCGCGGAGCCCGTGTACCACATCTGCATGTTCTTCTGCGCGGAGAGCGTCGGCAGAAGCGCTTGGTGCATCGGGTCCGAAATGATCATCGCCTCATCGAAGACGAGGCAGTTGATCGAGAATCCCAGACCGCCTGATCCGGTTCGGGTGCGGACCTCCAGTCGCGGCTGGACGCCCGTTACCGGGTTGCGCTCGAGCGTGATCGATTCGGTGCCGTGCCCGCGAAGGATGCCGCCGGGTTTCGCCAAGCGCCGATCAAGGGCTGGGGTGTTCTTGATCCGGTCAACCAGCCGACGGAAGTGCGAACTGGCCGTGTCCTGCAAGTGGGCCGTGTGCACGATCATCGGTTCTTCCAGTAGGAAGAGACCCGCCAGCTCGCGCGCCTCGAGCAGCGCGCCCTTGCCGTTCTGCCGGCTGATCATCAGCCCGATCTTGCGCGCTGACCATTCGCCCTCGGCCGTTTCGCCCAAGCTCTGGGTAAGGATGTACTCCTGCCACTCGTCGAGCACGAGCCCGGCCATCGCGGCCAGCTCTATTGCTTCAAGCCCCCTGCTTCTTACGTGCTCTGGGGCGTGGTCGATCCGGGGTCGCTGCGCGCCTATCAGCTGCGTGGCGGTCGCGGAGCTCATCTAGTTCGTCCCTCGCTTTCGGCGGGGGGGCGAGTTCCCGCAGCTTGACCGTCGTGTCCCTCAGTTGGTGCGCGTTCATCGACTTCGAGGTAGCCGAGTTGCCCGGGTCGTCTATTTCCTTTGCGAGCGCGAGCGCGAGCGCGGCGAGTGTGGAGTCGGCTAGTTCGGGGTCACGTTCTCGCAGCTTGGCGAGGTCGCGCTCGACTGCCTCAACTACGCTCATCGGACGCGATGCCGAGCAAGCGGCCGTAATCAATCAGGCGCCAGCGACGTTCCAGCTCCTCAATCTCAGGCCTGATCCACTCAGGCGCGATAAAGACGCCACCAGAAGCTCGCGGCGCTTTCTTGGGTTGGTTCACCAGATCCTCGAGTTCTTTTTGCGCCGCGCATGACGACGATTGCGGTCGGCGATGTTGCAGCGCGCATGTTCGGGTCCGCGATATCCGCCCGAAGCATGTTCGTGTCCAAGGTGCCAGTTGGACCCCGGCGCGATCCACTTTCCGCAGCGCGGGTTCGCGCAATATCCGTTGCCAGCCTTGACGATTAGGGCCACTCGCTCGCGTTCGCGGCGGTGGTCCGTCCCGTAGCCACGCTCGGCCGTTGAGGCCCGTCGCACACCCATCTGTTGGCCCTCCGTTTGCGGCGTATGCACGATTTCTCGGATTTTTCGACCTGATGCGGGTCGAATCGCAAGATTTCTGAACTTTCGCTATACGCCCGGTGCTCATCGCCTCAGCGCTGCCGTAGCGCCTCGGTTGCAGCCCATGTGCTCTGGGTAGGACGGCTGGGTCCTGTCCGCCTGGTGTCCCAGATCCCACCGTTCGCCCGGTGCTATGGGTCGAGTACAGCGACGACAAGCGACGCCACCTCGTGCGACTATCGGTGCCCAGCGCGCACGTTGGCGCTTGTGCTCTGCCCCGTAACCACGCTGAGTCGATGTGCCTCTACTTGCATCCTCGGCTCGTGTGCATGTAGGACAACGTGTGCCGTTCTTGGTTGGCTGTCCGCAGCCTAGGCATGGTCGTGCGAATGGCATGTCATAGCCAGAACGCCCATGGAGAACGCTCGTTGTATTGCCTTGAGAACTCGGTACCGATCACAGACTTCGGTGCTCGTCGTGGCATTGGATTAGCGCCACCATCAAACTGGTTACAACTTGGGCATACGCCGACCTTTAGGTTCGAGCGAAACACGCCATCAGACGAACAGGTCTTACACGGCTTTATGTAGGGCGGAAACACGACGCTCATGCTGCAACCTCCCACGGCTGCAAAGGAGCCTTTGCGGCACGAGACTTGAGCGTCGCTACGGTTTCGGCTCGTTCCGTGCATTCCGGACACACGCAGCAGTTCGCGTAGCCGTGACAGCGAGGAGGAACGATCACGCGCAGCTCGCCGTCCACGGCAGCGATAAAGGACTCGCTCTTGCGTTTCGGCGCGACGAGCACCTTGACGGTCACATGGCACCTCGCGGAGACGGTGGAGGAATGCTGCTCTGAGTGGTCCGTTGCTGGCTAGGACGACTCTAGAGGGCACTATACACATGCACCAAACGGAATCAAGGAGCGCCAGATGCAGATGTACCGCTGGTCAGATTCGACGCGAAGTTGCTTGTCGATATCCCACACCTCGGTCATGGGTCCACGACCCGACCGCACTCCGGGTGCTTCGCTCGCGTAGCACCGTTGGCAGCCAGCACCACAGGCGAGACGCCGGTTGGCTTTCCGCAGACGTAGCAGCGTACGCTCGATGCCAGCTCATTGCGGTCGATCTCGGCCAGCGTCTCGCGCCACGGCACGATCAATCGGTCACTTGGACTCAAGGCGGATGCTCGTGATGTTCGCATTGATCCTCCCGTCTGCGTGGTAGATGTAGTGCCTGTGAATCCAGGTTATGAGCGCAATCGTCACGCCGCCACCTTGACTCGATAGTCGTTTTTGACCTGCTGGATATAAGACCGAGAGCAGCCAAAGCGCGAAGCCAGCGCACCGTAGCTCTCCTTCGATTCGCCAACCCATCGCTTCCATTGCGGACTACCGAACTCCGGCTCCTTGCTCTCAGGTGGCCGGCGCTTCCAAGCTGAAAGCGAGTCCTGTGCGTCCTTGAGGATCGCTTCTAGAGCTCGGGTGCTGTGTGCTTTCTCGAGACGGCGGATGAAGTGGTCTGCCGATTTCAGAGCGAAGGTTCGATGGTCTAGACGTTCTTCAACACTCGCTTTTCGACCAAGACGTTCCTCCGGCCCTCCGGGTGGTCGCTTGCCTCCTACTGCCTCGCTTGCGTCCTTGGGTTCGGAGTCTGGAAGTGCTGCTGAGACGTGGGAGCAGAGTTGTAGCTGGAGGATCACGTTGTGGATTTCGTCTCGGAGGGTCATCGTGCGAAATCCCTCCGCTTGAGCTTCGCCATTCGGCCGTCGGGGTGATGCCAGACGACGCCCTCATAGCCCATCTCTTTCAACTTCGCCGCTAGTTCATCATAGGCTTGTTCTGGAATATCGGAGGGTGTTCTTACAAGATCGGTAAGGTCATCAGCCTCGGAATGACGCACAAGAATATGCCCATCGTAGCCCTCGGGGTTTTTGTTAATCTTTGGTCCACATAGCTCATAGGTTCCTGTATCCAAGGCATTGAAAAACTCTCCCGCATCGCCAATTACTTCGGCGTGAAACTTCGCAAACGGTGATTGCTCAATCGGCTCCCAACCTACAATCTTGCCCGTGTTTTCATCGGTCTCAATCGCTTGGAAGTTCTCGGGCTCTTGCTTGCCGGGCTTGACCTCTCGCCGTGCCCACCACTTCTCGCCGTCGAACATGCAGCATGTACCGTCATACTTTCTCGTTGGGGTTCCCTCGCCTGCTAGAACCCACTCACAACCGGACGTGACCTCGGGCAGCACTTTGCGCATGTCGTCGGGATCACGCTTGAACAAGGTTGGAATCTTCCTCATGCCTTGCCTCCTGCCATCCAACGATCCATTCGCTCCCAAGCTGCGCCTGCATAGCACACGGCGGGTGTACCAGGCGGATACTTCGCTTGCTCCTCGTCGCAGATGCGGTCCATGACCTTCATCGCGCAGTTCCAGAACGCCTCATCGCGTTCTCGGCGCGTGCTTGGACGCATGAACAAGTATTCGTGGAGCAGGCTCCAGATGATTCGGATTGGTTTCGGCATTTCACTCCGTCCGATCGAGGGCTAGGATCATCCGCAACGTCCTTCTCGGCAGAGGGGTGGGATGGGACCTCGCTCTTAGGGGCGGGGTTTCGTCGTTTCTAGTAGGGGCTCTTGGCGTTTCGCGCAGTAGATTCCCCGGCGTTTTTGACCACAATGCCCGCCCCCATGCCAAGCACCAAAAAGCCCATAAAGAGGACAAAGTGCGCACCCGAGCCGAAGTGGTGCGGCATCGCTCGCTGAAGTACGCGCCAAACCTCCTCCTCGATCCCGATCATCGCTGCCGCGAAAAGTAGAGTCTCCATCTCAACCACGCCCTTGAGTTCCGTAGGTCAGATTTAGGCCCCACTCGTCGTGTCCCCACCCCTCGAAGTCGAGCGTCGAACCGTCATCAAGAGTGATCGTCACGCTGTCCGCTCCCATTCCGAGATCGCGCGTATCCCGCTCTATCGCAACAATCGTCCGGCCTACTACCAGCGATGGGAGAAGTCCGGCGTGCTCTCTCTCAATCAGTAGCTCGTCGTCGTTGCGCCTGACTTCGCGTGTCAGCCCCGTCTCGCCGATGTGCGGATGCCAGTCGCAGATAAACGTGCCGTGATTGCGCGTGCCAGGCCTAATCCACGGCTCCTCGCGACTCGCTTCAAACGCCTCCGGTGTCGGAAAGCTGGTTCGTTCTGTGGCCCAGCGAAGGGCCTCAACTGCTGAGTTATCCGTCACGCCTTCTCCCGTCTCAGTCGTTGCTCAGCCATCAGTCTTTGAAGGGGTCGAAGACATCGGCACCCGCCATAGCCACGCCAAGCGGTGTCAGCGTGTGCAGGATGCGAATTGTGTCTGCGTGGTAGTCGAGGACATCTTCGAGGCGCTTATAGGCTTCCGGTGCCTCGTCTGCTGCTCCGCCGCGTAGCTCGATGTGCCTGCGGTCCAGTCCAGCCTTTACGTCATCGAAGTCGATGAGCCCTGGCTTGACCTGCTCGGAGACGCGGCGTTTGATTAGCCTCGCCTGCGGGTGATCCGGACACGGGATGCGCTCGCCACCTGGAAGCTGTCGGTCGGTTGGCGCTCGGTAAGAGCAATCACGCTCTCCGCACTCGTAGACCTTGCGGCACCCTTCGGACGCCCAGGTGGTCTCTCTGCCTGTGAGCCTCGTCTTACAGCCGCACTTGCAGAAGACGCGTTGGCGGGTCATGCAGGCCTCCGCGAGAGCAGGAACAGCAGCAACGAGGTAGAGCCCTTGGCTCCGTTGCACTCAAAGCACGCCCCGGTGTAGTTCGTCCACTTCTGTAGCGGCTGCGGCTTGATCGTCTTGCGGAGCTTGGCGACGATGTGATCCACGGTGCCGCCTCGTCTGCCGCAGTACGCACACGGGTCCCGACGCATTAGCTCCTTCCACGGCCCTTTGCTCGTTCGTCGTCCAGTTGGCTCAGAACCGGGGATCGGACCTCGTGGTGTCCATTCCTCGAAGCGAGTTAGTTCTCGCAGCATCTCGACCTCGTACCAGCGTTTACGCCTCACGAGTGCTCACCGCCAAGCGACACCGACGGCCTCGATTTCGGCCGAGGCCTCGCTCGTCTTAGCTCCTGCCTCGGCTCACGCTTCTTGAAGGGATCGCTCTCAGCACCCCTTTTCTTGGCGTCTTTACGTCGCATGTCCTCCCCTGCGAGCTTGGAGAGGTCGTCGAGGGAGATGGTCATGCCGCGTCCTCGGCGAATAGCGGGGGTGTGACGCCGGCGAGGCGGGCGTGGGTTAGCTCGGCGTACTCGGGCTTGAGCTCGATCCCGATTGCGTTGCGTCCGCGTTCAACGGCCACTTGAAGGGTCGTGCCTGAGCCAGCGAACGGGTCGAGGATCGTTCCGCCGGCCGGGCAGCCTGCGAGCACCATCGGCTCGATCAGCTTCGGCGGGAAGGTGGCGAAGTGGGCGTCGGGGTATGGCCGCTTTGCCACGGTCCAGACGGAAGGCTTGTTTCGGCCGGGCGGTCCCGGTCGCGAGTGGATGCCAGCGTTGTTCTTGTTCCCCGGTTGGCCGCCTTCGCGTTCGACGCGCGCCGTGTGGGTTGCGTACTCGCGGGCGTATCGCTCGTTGTGTTCCGTTTGCTCAAGGCTGACGGGCTGCTCGCGGATCGCGGGTGCGTCATAGAAGTAGGACGCGCTCGGCGCTAGCAAGAAGATGTGCTCGTGCGCGGTCGTCGGCCGGTCGGTCACGCTCTCGGGCATCGGGTTCGGCTTGTTCCAGATGATGTCCTGCCGCAGGTACCAGCCGTCCGCGCGCAGAGCAAAGGCGGTCGCCCACGGCACACCGAGCAAGTCCTTCGACTTGGCTCCCGTTTGCTTCTTGGCGTGCTGTATCCGGTCGCCGCCGTTGTTTCGCGACTGCTTAGGCCAGCGCTCGGGATCACGCGCACCGTTCCCGCCGCCGGCATAGCTGTCGCCGAGGTTGAGCCAGAGCGTGCCGTCGTCTGCGAGCACACGTCGAACCTCGGAGAAGACCTCGACCAGATGCACGACGAACTGATCGACCGATGGCTCTAGACCGAGGCAGCCGACCCAGCCGTCCCCCCAGGCGCTCAGATCAAGCTGGTAATCGCGCAAGCCGAAATACGGCGGGCTCGTGATGCAGCACTGGACCGAACCGGCATCCATCTCTCGCAGACAGTCGAGAACGTGGCCCTCGCGGAGATCCCAACTCGCAGTCACGCCGACCGTCCATAGGCTTCAAGGGCATCAGCAAGTGCCCGTAGACCTGCTGGCGTTATGCGCAGCGAGGTCGCGAGCGTCCCGTCCTCAAGCCAGCCGCGCTTGACGAGTGCCTTCCATTCTCGATTGCTCGCTACGCCTAGGACCTCGCACGTTGGTCGTGCAGCGGTGCTGAGCTGGCCCATCTGTTTCTCGGTGGGGATTCGTCTCATGCCACCCCGCCCCTCGGCTCAGGGGGGTAGCAGCCGCAGATCACGCGACCACCGGCTCACGCAGATGGCGCGGGAACATCGAGACGACGTTCTCGCCGTGCTCGACTCCGAGCAGATCCCAATCCGGCGGTCCCTCGCCGCGCAGGAGTGCCCTGAGACTGTCGTTCTCGCGTTCGAGGCGGGCGACCCGCTCGGTTAGTTCACGACGGAGCTCGTTCGCCGCCGCCGCTTGGGCGGCGTATGGACCGCGATCGGCGACGTTGAAGGCGGGTCGCTCGTCGGCGATGGCGTTGCACTCCGCGATGCGCACGTCGCTTCGCGTGCCGAAGCGTTCGATCTCGATGCGCGTGACGAATTCCCACCACGCCTTGTCTTTACGATGGCCCTTAAAGCGCTCGACGCCCGTGTGCGTGATCCCGACGTAGAGCAAGCCATCCTCGCCGTAGATCCGATACAGCCACTCCCGACCTCGACCGCCTCGGTACTCAAGCGAGATGCCACCGAAGTCGCGAGGGAACCCGCGGGGAACACGAGTCCGCCCAGATGGGCTTTGGGCTGCTCTCGCCTGCTCTGTCGCGTCTGCTCCGAGAAGTGCTTGCGTGCGGGCTTTTTGCTGACTTTGGCGGCTTAGCGCCAGCGAGCGATTTGGGGCAGGACTATCATGGTAAGGAAGGGGTCGCCGGTTCAAGTCCGGCGCTGGGCTTCGGTCGATTCCCACCTCCGGAGTATACCGCCGAGGTACACAGAGGGAACTCACTTCTCGCCCCTCGCTTCGCGGATCGCATCCTCGGCAGAGACGCGGCGCTCGATCGAGAACTCGGTGAAGACGCCCGCGTAGTCGCGTAGGCAGGTCTGCGCTGAGTGGCCGAGCTGCTGAGCGACCTCGACTACGTTCATGCCCTCCCAGATCAGCAGAGAAGCGAAGCTGCCTCGAAGGTCCCGGGGGCGTGTCGTGGATGGCAGGCCAGCTCGAATCGCTGCCGGCCGGTAGACGCGCCGCGTCCAGTTACGCCAGTCATCGCGCGTCCAATCTCCGTTCTGAGGGAACACCAGCCCGCGGCCCGTGCTTACTTTCCGCCACGCCGCGAGGTCTTCGGCGAGCGGGCCGAGCAGTGTCACTTGCCGTTCGCGATTGGTCTTCGTCGCGTGGACGCTGATCCGTCGCTCGCCGACCTTCGACCACCGCAGCACGACCGCCTCCGACTCCGGCCGCAGCCCCGCGTAAGCCAGCAGCGCGACAAGCGTCGCGTCCCGACGATCCAGTTGAGCGCGGATCGCCTCGACGGTCGAGGGCGGGACGACGTCCGGCTCGCGCTCTCGTCGCTGAGATGGCTTGCGCACGAGCGCCACGGGATTGCGGTCGATCAATCCGTCCACCACAGCCTGTCCAAGCATCGACTGAAGCACGGTGCAGGTCTTGACGATCGATGCATCTCCGACCTTGGCTCGCTGCTGGCGAGCGATGAAGTCGCGGACCACGAGCGGCGTGAGGTCCCGCAGCCGGTACTCGCCGAGCATCGGCAGAATGCGCAGGTCCAACTGCACGGCGTAGACCTCGAGAGTCCTTGGAGCGAGCTCGCGTTCGGCGTAGCCCTCCCACCACTGCGATGCGTAGTCGGCGAGCGTTCGGTTTCCAGCACCGAGGATCGACAGACCGCCGGCCTGTCGTCTGCGACGGACCTCCGAGTCGAAGTTACGCGCGTCCTTCAGCCGGTCGAAGTGCCGTGCTCGATGCACGCCGCCCTCGCGCCAGCGCACCTTCCATTTCCTACCACTCGACGTCTCAACCGGATGCACGCTCACCAGACTTCCTCCGCAGACGGCTGCGGAATGTATCGCCTGCCTGCGGGAACACGTCGGGAAGGGGTCGATAGTCATCCTCAACATCGGGCTCGACCCTGGACGTGCGGAGCCAGTCCTCGAGCGCCGACTCGGGGATGCGGATGCGGTTGCCGGGCTTGTAGGCCAGCAAGTCACCACGGCCGATGGCTCGTCGCAAGGTCCAGGGCGAGAGCCGCACGCGCTGGCACGCCTCGCCGAGCGTCAAGAGCGTGCTCACGACTGCTCCCCACCCTCGGACCCGTCGATCTGTGCGCCGCAGGAGAGGCAGACCGGCTCGTAGATCGGAGCGTTCTCAAGCGTCGCTCCGATGGCCTCGGCAAGGTTCGCTCCCACCTCGCCGCTCGCAAGGTTGCGATGCACGTAGAAGTCCCCCACGGCGAAGGGCTGCATGCAAGCCGAGCAGCACATGCCGTCTTTGTGGCCGCAGTTCGAGCAAGTAGGACCAAGCTCTTCATCGCGCACCGGGAACAGACCCGTGTTGAACGGGCACTCCGCTGTGTGTTCAGGCGCGTCAGCCTTGCAGTCCGCGTTGCAGTAGACGCAGAAGCGGAACGGGTCGGTTTCGCTCATCGCTCCCCACCCCCAACTGGCACGTCGACTGGAACGCCTGCTGCCCGCTGTGCGGCTGTCAGGCCGCATTGGCAATCCGGCTCCCATGGAAAGCGATCGGGATGTGCGCAGCGCCAGGAGTCGTGTTGAGCGAACTCGGCCAAGGCTTCGAGGGGCGCCAGGTGCGTCAGCGTCTCGTCGATCTCCCCGGACCCGTCACGGCAGTCGTGGCAGATGCCTTCCTGGAGACGCTCCCAGGTCGTGCGGCACGAAGGACACCGCCGCACCGACGGGTGTCTCGCGCGCCAAAGCAGGAGCTCGATTCGTTCGAGCCAGTTCACGTCTCCCCACCCTCCTTGAAGATGCGGACCAGCACGCGGTCAGCCATCAGCCGCCAATTCTCTTGTGTCGTGGGCGAAATCAAGTCCCAACTAAGTAGCTCCCAACCATCGCCATCGTCGACCGGGATGCCAGGACGTTCGACAGGGTGCGCCTGGTAGAACAGCTCCTTCGCAACCCTCTCTCGGTCTGCGCTTGTTACCTTGTCCTCGCGGACCGAGACGACCTCATCTTGCTCCAAGTCCGGCTCGATGCTCGGAAGGACACCAGCGTAGTCACGACCTTTGCCGACGATTTGCAGCCCCGTTAGCGTCCATCTCCGAGGCTCTGAGTGGGTGCTCATGGGCGGTCTCGAATCGCGCGGACAAACCGAGCGCAACTCTTGCGAAAGACCCGCCACCGATTCCGTATCTCTCCAATAGCCTCGCGTGGAATCTCGGGGCGTGTGCGCGCATGGCATGGGCAATCGCAGGTGTCGTAGCAACAGAACACGCAATGGCCGTCCGTACACAGATCGCCGTCTGCCGTGCTCATCCCCGCGCCTCCTGTAGGGCGGCGTGGCCGGAGTATGTGAGCTCGAAGTAGCGAACGCAAACGGGTAGAGGGTCCGGAATGATCAAGCCAGCTTCGTAAACGCTCCAGTAGACATCCAGGCGTACCGCTCGCAGTGTCGGCACGATAGCCTCGCCGTTCCAGATCACGTTCTGGCTCTCTACTTCTTCCAGCGCCCGTATCTGTGGGTCGGTGAGCTTCATCGCCCCTTCCGATCAAACCGCTGCGCCCAGGCAATCAGCATTTCACGCTGTCGTGGACTCAACCCGTCGACCCGCTTCGCAGGGCTGACCCCCAACACGCCGAGGATCTTCAACGCCTTGACCCGACCGGCTCCGGGGACGTACTGCAACAGGGTCAGGACCTTCAGCGAACCGACGCTTGGATACTGGAGGGCTCCAGATAGGTCGAGATGGCGAACCTTCATCTCCCGTTTGATCTGGGCGTTGGCAACGCGTATCGCGGTGCCCTTCTCCAAGGCGTCCATCCGCTGCTTGAGGGAGCGGCTTGGGATTGTGGCGCTCACGAGAGCACCACCTCAAGCTTCGAGCATTCATCCCAGCAGGCAGCTTTCGCCATGTCTGCAGCAGCTCCGAGGGCTTCTCCGATGTCAGAGCAGCCGTCCCAGTCGAAGCTGATCGTGCGCGGCGGACTGTTCTCGCCGTCCCACTCAGCTCGCATGGTGATCTGCCAGGGGTTCGTTGTCTCGCTCACGAGAGCCGTCCGTGGTCTCGGAGGAGGGAGCCAATCTCCTGAAGCGTCCGGAGTGCATCCTTCGGATCCTCGGATGCGTACACCATCTCCAGCAAGTCGAGTATCGGCTCAGCCTCCAGCACGAGAATAGATTCGCCCCAGAATGGCCCTGGAGGAGCGCCCTCCACGACCTGACACTCCACGATGAGCGTCCACGTCCTCAGCTTGTTCATGCCGCCTCCTCGAATAGCCAGGGCTTGGTGAATTCCAGGTGCCTGCGGACCTCTCGGACGGTTGGCGCCTTGACCGTTGCGGCCATGAGAAAAGCTTGAGCTGCGAAAGGTGCTTGACGATTGGTGAAGCCGTTCTCCAATGCCTTTGCTCGGGCTTGCTCGTAGTCGGCTCGGGCTCGGGTTGCTGCTTGGTTGCGGTGCTCTATCCGGGCTTGTGCGGCGTCGGAGGTCATCGCTCGCTCCCAGTTGAAAGCTCAACAGCTGTTGGCAGTTCGTAAAAAAAGCTCTCAGGAATTGTGGTCATCTTTAGACGTTGGAGCCCATGTAGGGACGATCTCAGCGAACAGTGGGTGGAGGGTTGTAGGCAGTTAGCTCCTTGATCCCTGATCCCGATCCGCGCCAGCGCAGGCCCGCGTACGAGGGGATGAGCCCTCCCGGCCGATTCACTGATTGATCCGTGAAAGCTCACGCCGGAGTCAGCACTCCGTTCATGCTCGGTGCAGGGAGCGCGCTCGGCGTTGGCCGATTGATCTTCTGATGCGTTGCCCAACCCTTGATCTGCACGTACGCGGTCCCGTCGTGTGAATAGCGATCGATCAAGCCCGCACGCTCGACGTTTTCGAGCCACTTCAGGATCTTGGCCGGCGGGTGTTCGTCGTATGGGAAGACGTGGCCGCCGATGGCACTCGGAAGGGCTCGCAGACGACCCTCGTCGTCTGCCATCGTGATCAGACCGATGAACAGCAGACGCTCCCACGGGCCGAGGCTGCCGACGGCTTCGTCTTCCCATATCTCTGGCTTCAGAGTGCGGATTCGCGCTCTCATGCACTGGGGTCCTCGTCGACTAGTTCGCTGGCGATCTGCTGGCGCTCTTCGAGTCGTCGCCAAACGACTCCGCAGAAGTACTTCCAACGCCATTCGACGCCTTTCGCTGCAAAGGCGATGTCCATGCAGTCGTAGAGGAGCCCCAGCTCCGCGCCGATCCCGTACCAGCTCTCGAGCGAGCTACGCCAGTCTTTCGGCAGTTTGTAATAGCCACCCCAGGCATCCACGAACTTGTCGCAGTACTCGTCGAGAGCCGCCCGATGGGTGGTCTGGATTTCCGCAGCTCGCTTCATAGCTGCGGCTGGCGGGCTCGCAGGAGTCATTCGCTCCACGAGCAGATCAATGCGCTCCGCGAGCGTGTGGGGCACGTCAGGCGCGGCGTAAACAGGCACCTGTAGCTCGTCAAGTCGGGCGTCGGCCGTCTTGATCGTGCGTTCCATGATGTTCGCGACTAGCTGGCTGCTGTCGTCGTCGCCTCCAAGGGCTGCGTCGTAGGCGGCGATGGCTTTGTCAGCGAACTTGAGCTGGCCAATCGGATCGTCCGTCTCCTTGCCGAAGCCGCGAAGCGCACTGGCGACCCTTTTGCGGAGAGGACTTGCGTCCGCGTAGCAGCGCCCTTCGGTGCCCGGCTTGTTGGCACGCGGGTCGATCGCCGCCTCGTGTGGGTCAGGCATCGCCGTCACCCGCCGCATCGTGGCTCCCCTCATCGGTGTCTTGTCGGTAGCTCAGCCCCAATCCCGAACGCTCAACGGCTCGCGCACAGTCCTCTCCGTAGGCGATCAGTGCGGATGGACCACCCGAGTTGCCGGGGGCTGACTGACCCGCTCCAGGAATGAACGTCAGGCGCCCGCGGATGAAGCACACAGCTGTTGCTTTAGGGACCGCTGCGTGCCACCAAGCCACGTCGGTGCGGGAGAAGACGAGAGCTATGCCGTGGCCGTGGGCCGCAAGCTTCTGGACCCAGTCCCCGGTCTCTTTGCCGTAGGGCGGGTTGAGCCAGACGCGCCCGATCCAGGGCCGCTCCAGACCATGCTCTGAGTACCGCGTTTTGGCTGGTATCCAGTCGGCCGCAGGCAGCGGTGGGGCACACGGGTCGAGGTGAAAGTTCAGGCCCAAAGCATCAAAGACGTGAGGAGGCGTCCACCACTCGCACGTGCGCCCTTCGTTGGGCAGATGTGGGTGCGCCCAGCCGCGCCCACGCGTCGCCCCTATCTCCTCGCTAGTGGGCATCGGGCCACGCTCCTTTACAAGCTGCTCGGCGACAACGAGACTCGGGCGCGACCTCAACAGCCGGGATTGCGTGCTCGGTGACGAGCAGTGCGCCGCCCTTGAAGCATCGAGGCGAGAGGCCATCGTCGGCGACCAAGTGGTAGCGCGGGTTGTAGCTCGGCTGCTGGCGACTGTGCGCAAAGCGCGCCGACTGGTAGAAGCTCGCGTCACGTCGCGCAGCCATGATCTCCGTCTCCTCGCTAGGCATGGGTGGCCTCGCACTTTTCGGTTCCGCACACGCGGCAGATCACGTAGTAGACGCCCTTGGCGATCCCGCCTTCACATCGCACGCGGCCGTTCTCGCAATACGGGTTGGCGCATCGGGGCTCGTCCTCCATGCCCAGCGAAGCCTTGAGCCGCGCCCTCAGGTCTGTCGCCTCCGTCTCCTTAGTGGGCATCGGGGGCCTCGCTCTTGGCAGAGACGACCGTCGTGTACATCCCGGTCAGCTTGTCGAATCCGCCGCGCTCGCTGCGCTTGCAAACCCTCGCCGTCTCGATCTGCGTGGGGCTGACCTGGAGATCGATCTGTGCGAGCGCCAAGCAGGTCTCCTCGATATCGGCCATCTCGTCAACGCTCGGGTTGACGATGTACTCGGCCGCCTCTTCGATCAGCTTCTGGCGCAGCAGCTTGATCGCTTCGTCGCGATCCTCGATCGGTCGGTACTCAATGCCAGGAGCGTCGAAGCGACCATCGCCCATCTTGTCGCGCACGAGCTTGACTAGATACGGCTCCATCATCGCCTCCGTCCTAGGGGTTGGTGTCTTGCCGTTCAGCGCCGCTTCTCGGGCTTGTGCGACTTCGATGTCACTGATCGTCGTCACCTCACCCACCTCCTCGTGTATTGGGGCGGGGCGGATGCACGCGCTCGGTACTCGGCACTTGGCCCGTGTGCCTCGCCGCAATCTCGCCGTCAGGCCAAGGAACGCGCGGGCCGAACGAGACGCGCCTGTGGCCGTCGAGGTAGCTGAATCCCTCCGCGCGATGAAGCGTCGCCCAGCCGTCTTGGTCCTGCACGAAAAGCAGCGACCCGAGCGCCATCTCCGGCTGTGCATCGGTGATCGCGCCCGACTCGACGTAGTTCCGGTGGTGAGCGCCAACAGCAACGATCACAAATGGCTCCGCTTCACCGCTGTTAGGGAGGACGGGGGTCGGCTTAGACGACATCGACCTCACCTCGCTCAACTTGTTCGCGGAAGGCATAGCCCTCATCGAAGGCCCGATTGCGACGCTCGCGTTGGATCACACCGCGAAAGCCGAGGACTGAGCACGCCTTGACGTGGCCAGTGGTCCCATCCGGCGACCAGTAAGCAGTCGGCAATCGAGGTGCGCTGCGACGTCCAGCGAAGATCACAAGCCAGCCGCCAAACATCGGCCAGTCGAGCCAGAGCTTCCCCGAGTGCGCGCCCATGAACCTCGGCTTGCCAATTCTCAGATTTGGTAGTGCGGCCATTACGCCTGGGCCTCCGACTGACGTGGCGACCGCGACGCAGGCCGACTTCACAGCGATGGCCTCCAAGTTCGTCAGCGCCACAGGCACCCAAAACTCGTCTGCCGCGCTCATCGCTGCACCTCCGACTTCTGCTCCGGAGCCGGGACGATGTTTGCGACGAGCGTCTCGCCATCCCACTCGGCATCGATCTCGACAGTGACGTTGCCATGCAGCAGCTCATCAACGCCGACATTGTCAAACCACGTCTTGATCCAGCACGTCGTTGCGGGCTTACAGCTCTCGGGGCAGATCAGCTTGCCGCTGACCGCACCACCGTCAAACTCGATCTCGACCCGGTGCTTTTCGCTCGCGGCCACTACGACACCACCGCCTCTCGCAAGCGGGGCACCGGGCTATCCCAATATCTTGACCCGGTGCCGTTTGTGCCCGGCGTGCACCCACTGGAGCGATGCCGACCCGTGTATGCCACTGGGACCGGGCAATTCATGCTGCAACCTCACGACGCTCGGGGATGTAGTTTTCTCCGGTCGTCCTCTTGAGTGCGCCCAAGATGCCGAGGTGTTTCACCGCATGGCTTTGCTCCTCGAGCGTCAGCCACGGCAAGAGATCGAGCTTGCCCTCGTCGTAGAGATCGTGAAGGACGCGGGGGAGCGGGCAGATGCAGTGCTCAGAGTCACAACCGCCTTGGGTCCTGGGCGTGATGTGTGCTGGGTCGGTCGATCCGAGGGTCGTGACGCCGTAAGGAAGTCTTTCGA
>Ga0209732_1000005_pt1 | contig 25222 bp, 15 predicted proteins | sample JacPinW_OM1H0_O1_FD_187955 | JGI IMG/M metagenome (GOLD analysis project Ga0209732, IMG submission 187955) | Forest soil microbial communities from Algoma, Ontario, Canada - Jack Pine, Ontario site 1_JW_OM1H0_O1 (SPAdes) (version 2) | ecosystem: Environmental > Terrestrial > Soil > Boreal...
ATCAGCAAAGCTTAAATTTGCACTGTCTACCAATTTCAGCACTCGGATTATAAGGCCAGAATGATTCGAACACTCATCTAAGCTATCATGAGCAGCTGGCTTTACCAATTAAGCTATAGCCTTTTTGTGCGGACTGAGGATTTGCACCTCAATATTCTGGTCATGAGCCAAACATGTTAACTATTACACCAATCCGCATATATCCTTGTAAAAACTAATTATGAGAAATAGGTGAGTCGGACACCTGACCCTTCGCGTGTAAAACGACTGCTCTACCACTGAGCTAATTTCTCTAACCCAGGAGAGATTTGAACTCCCGTTTCAACAGTGAAAATGTTATGTCTTAACCAAACTTGACCACTGAGTCTTAGCCTAGTGTAAGTATCGCACTTACTTCCACCGATTACAAAACGGTAGCATTACTTTTATGCTAACCAGGCTTTACTTATAAAAGTTTTTTTTATTGAAAAATTAGGATAAAAGCAATATTTAGTAAATTATAAAATTAGTACTTTATGTCTAAAAAATTTAAATTTATTATAACTAAAGCCTAGCTCATTACTCTTATTAATATGATCATCTTTTCAGTTTTTTTCATATAATAAAAGTAATTTCGTAATGTTTTATTACGTATATGAGAGTATAGTAAAGTGAGTTTCGCGCTTATATGCTTTCAGCACTTACCTTTAATTAACGTAGCTTTCCTGCCGTGCCTATACAATAAATATATCTTTAGTGAAAGTATACTTTTATATAATTTTTATTTATAAATGTATAAACAACAGGTAAACCATAGGTTAACATACCCAATTCCTTTCGTACAAGGGGGCTGTCTTTATTTTACTCCAATTTCCTCTAGAAGATAGAAACCATACTGTCTCACGACGTATTAAACCCAGCTCGTGTAGCTCTTTAATCGACGAACAGTCGAACCCTTCATGATTCCTGCGTTCATGTGGATGAGCTAAGCCGACATCGAGGTGCCAAACCGCGCACTCAATTTGTACTCTCTTGCGCACATTAGCCTGTTCAAATTTTGTTAACATAAATATATTATTTATTTCCATATTTTTCAATATGGTTCAGACTATTTCATCATTTATTGTTATTATTTAAATAAAAGCAACATTTATAAGTGTTATTTAGTTACTACTTATTCAACCTTTTATACCAAAAGAACCTATACGTGTTTTAGATTTTAATTTAGTATGTTGTAAATTTGATTTTTGATTACCTTTTAATAATACAGAAGATAGTCCTCTATAGGAAGAGTCTATATTTAATAAATTACCTTTATATCTTAATTTAGAGACAGATCTTGATGCTGTATAACGTCTAGTTAATCTTCCTCTTGTTTCTAATCTAAATCCGGTTACGTGTTTGTATTTAATATTTCTTAAAACCACTTCTTCTAAATATTTTTTATTATTCAATTTATTTAAAATAGATTGATAAAAAATATTTTTTTTATTACGTACTTTTACTTTTCTCTTTAAAGTATTTAAATATTTTAATAATTTTCTTCTATTTTTTCTTATTTTTATAGTTATAGATTCTGACAATATATCACTATTTAAATAAAAACGTCTTAAATTAACTAAATTAAATTCAACATTTTTGTTATATATTTTTTCTATATATTTTTTTAAAAATTGTAAATAATTATAATTAAATTTAGATTTATTTATGAAAACGAGTTGTTGATAATATTTATGCAATAAATATTTGTCTAATGATTTTTTTATAAGTTTTTTATAAAAAAAAATTATATATTTAGATAAACCTTTATAATCTAAAATTTGTTTATTTTTGGTATAAGATTCCATTATATCTATTAACACAAGTTTTTTATTGTTTCATTTTTTTATAGATTGTATGGCTTTTGCTTGAATTAAAAGCCATCTGCTATTTAAAACATCTTGGTTTAATCAAGCTTTATAAAAACCTTTTTGAATTTTTTTATCGATATTAAATTTCTGTCTGTTAAATAAATATAAAGTTATTACCACTTTATTATTTGTATGTTTAAATTCACCATTACTCACATAAATTTTATTAGACGAAAGTTTTCTTAATCTACCTAATAATCTATTACTTCTTATTTTACGTTCAAGTTTTAAATTATATAGATTAAAATAACTTTTAATTAACTTATTAACTAGTTCCGTAACTTGAGGTATCAAATTAATAGCATTTTTATTAAATACATATATACTATTATTTCATTCTCTAACTGCAGATGGATAGTGTTTATTATGTTTTTCTTGTGGGTCAATTTTTTGTTTTTCAATTTTTTTATTATAATATAATTTAAATAGATTTAGCATAATATTAATTATATTAATTATATTGAAATTAATTTCAATATATACATAGCTCAACTGTAATTGAGTCTATTTCATTAATGTATATTTATCTACATTAATTATTATTAACATATTTTACAATTTAAATTTAACAATAAATGCTGGATTATTAAGTAATAAGATTAAAACTAATCTTTTAGTCGTTGAACGTTCTTATAATATAATAAGTTTCGCTTCAAATTAACTGTATAACACAGTTATTTTTGAAATTTACCCAGATAGTTACCAATATTTTTTAATAATTGGGGGACTCACTTTTAATCCCTAGCGTAACTTTTTCAAAAATCCAAGACCTTTCCTTTCCGTATCTTGCGATCATATGCCCCGCTTACGCGACTGATGGACTTGTAGGTCTGACAGTAAAGCAAGATTAAGCCATTAAACTTTTAAAGTAATATTAAGTGTCATAGTATAAAAAGTATTTATACTACAAATAAGAATAATTATTTAATAATTAATTATTCTTCTTTACATCTATTCACCATATAGTTAAAATCTTACTTAAATAAAATATAAAATCGTATTTAATACAACAATAACTGAATAATTATTAATTAATAATTAATAGCAAACTAAAAGTAAAAACAGAAGAAAATCAGAAACGAATGTTTCCATTTCAACTTGCAGAATAAAACATGCAATTTTACAATTAGAATTTTGGATATACCCAGGTACTTTTTATGGGATCTGTGCCCCGCATAAACTGCCTTCCAATCAACAAACCGTAATAAAGTAAATAAAGGTGTCTCATTTGTGTTATAAGAAAAGAGATATAGATTATATATACTTATTTAGTAAATATATAAACTACACTTAACAACCTTATACACTGGAAATTCTTATATTACAGCCTAAATTAGTAACAGTAAAGCTGCATAGGGTCTTCTCGTCTATCTAGAGGTAAACTGTATCTGCACAGTTATTCCAATTTCACTGAGCCAATCATCGAGACAGCTGTTGTATCGTTACATCATTCATGCAAGACCGCATTTAACGGCCAGGGTATTCCGCTACCTTAGGACCCTCATAGGTAAGGCCGCCGTTTATCGGGGTTTCCTTCAAAGCCTAACCTGTAAAAGCTAAGCAAATCCGTTACCCAGCCGACACAGGGCAGACATCACACTCAATATATCGATTAGTATCTTAGCAGAGTGCTTTGTTTTAATTAAACAGTCGTACAACACTATTCCATGCTTCCTCTTTTTAAAGTGATTATTTATATAACCAAATAAAAATGGCCCACCTTATCCCGAAGTTACGTGAGTCAATTTGCCGAGTTCCTTAATGATTGATTACTCAAACGCCTTCGTATTCTCTACTAGCTTACTTGTGGTAGTATTTAGGTACGGTGTTATATAGGGATAACTTTTCCAGAACTAATTACACTAAAATTAGTTATTTTTGAGACCCATTTCCTCATCGAACTTCTCATTCTATCTCCATACTTTCTTAAAATGCTAAACCTTAAATATTTTAGTCATTTATATAAGCAGATACTGACTACTTTGCTAAATGATTGTATTTAGCCCACAATATAACTTATATATAACACTGGTTCTTTGTATATAGTAGGAGTGATTACCCTTAGACAGATTATTACCAGTTTTAGTGTAAATATTCCTCTAAGGTGGTAGTATCTACACGTTATGTTAAGTTATTCAGTATAATTATTGTGTTTTATTATTAAGTAGAACAATGTTACACTCCATATTTTTTGTTTTAACCAATTCTTAGAGACCGTAGATTTTATTAAATACCATAAGCTTTAGGCGAGCAATTATTAATTTCTTTTTCGTTACTCATATCAGCATTATCACTTGAATTATCAATTTTTTATTCTTATAAAGAATAAATCAATGATTTATTCAATGTTCCGCTACCCTATATATATCATATACTTATAGTTCATTTTTAATAAAATAATAATATGTTTATATATAGACAAGGTTTCGGTATATTGTTTAGATCCGTTAAATTTTCGGTGTGATCTCCTATTATATAAATCAGTGCTCTGTTACGAGATCTTCAAAAAATGGCCGCTTCTAAGCCTATTTCCTGACTGTATTCGGAGGCACATCCTTTATTTCACTTAACAATAATTTTGGAACCTTATTAACTCTTGTTCAGGGCTGTTTCCCTTTAGACATACAACCTTAGCGTTCTATGTCCGATTATTTAATATTCATCTTAACCCTTTCGAGTGCAAATACTCTCCGATAAAATCTTCACGATCCCCCGATGTATACAAAATATGATTTGAGTCTATAAATTGCTCGAGATCACAGTTCTGTACCTGCTAAGATGTAAATTAAATTACCTACTTATATAGGTTTCGCGGAAAACCAGCTAAACTAGTCAGTTTTGTCTTTCACTAACTTACCATTATTCTTCGGATGTCTATACAACGACAACCCGTTCGGACTTTTATAATCCTGATAATAGTAAGATCACTAGTCTCCGGGTCTAATTTTAGATACTTATTCATTTTTTCATAATCGATTTATCTAGGCAGTATTTGTTGCTGCTCGCATCTAATATTAACTTGCTGACCCATTATGCAAAAGGTACGCTTTTATTATTTATTTAAATTTTACTTAAGCTGCTTATAAAACTACTATTAAACAAGTTCCCTCACGGTTACTATTCACTATCGCTTATAATACCATATTTAGCTTTAGAGGAAGGTTCCCCTTTATTCAAACAGATATACCATTTTACTTAAAAGCTATTCTACTTTAGTTCACATTAATAGTAGAATCTCGTTTGATTTATTTTCCTAAAGTTACTTAGATATTTCAGTTCACTTTGTTTATTATAAGATTTCTCTTAGTCATTTACTTTGGTTTATAGCAATTTATTCATAATAGTTTCTTTTTATACTTGCCTTGATAAATATTTATTTATCAAGAAATATTATATTCCTTATACTTGTTATACAGGACATAAAGTGTTCGGTTTTTAATAAAGAAAAGGGAAGATAGAAGTTTTTTTTAACGTTATTATAAATTTTTATAAAAAATTTATTTTATAATCATTATGTATCTATTACATAATATTGAAACTAGTTATTTATAAAAACAATTTGTTTTCAGTTTTTTATTTGAAAATTACTTACTTGTCTACTATCTATTTTAAGTGCATTTTTACCTAGCTCAAATACAAAACCTAACGTTAATATAAAGAAGAATACCAACATAATTATTAAACCATATATACCATTAGAATATGCACTTACTATATATGGATATACTAATAATATTTCTAAATCAAATAGTAGGAATAATAATGCAAAAATAAAAAAGGAAATGCTAAATTGTGTTCTATTTTGACCTAAGAAAGAGTGGAATCCACATTCAAATGCGCTATTTTTTTCTTGGTAAGGGTTATGAGGTGATAATACTAAATTAACTGCTAATAATATTAGGGCTAATATAGGTATAAATATAAAAAAAAATGTTAAACTTGTCATACTATATTATATATATTAAGGGATAAAAAGTAAATCTAAAAGTAATAATCTAGTGAAAATTAAAGTAAGTAAGTAAAAAGTTAATTATAATTTTTATTATTTGTTGCTAAATCTATTAAACTATTCTCTAATAATGTTACAAATGGTACAATTATTATAAAATGAGAAAAATATAAAGCTGTAGATACTTGACCAAATTCTATAAAAGGTGATTCTACATGTTTAGCTCCTAATTGCATTAATATTAAAAAATTAGCTATAAATATGAAAAAGGCTATTTTGCTTAAAGGTCTGAATTGTATACCTCTTAATTTAGATAAATCAGTGAATGGTAAAGATAATAATGCTAATATAGCAGAAAACATTGCTATTACACCTAATAATTTATTAGGTATAGATCTTAATATAGCATAGAATGGAAGTAGATACCATTCCGGTACTATAGCAGGTGGTGTTTGCATAGGATTAGCCATAACGTAATTTTCACTATCACCTAACATATTAGGCATGAAAAATACGAATACTGATAAAACTATTATAAAAATAAATATTGTAATTAAATCTTTAAATAGAAAGTATGGAGCAAAAGGTAATCTATCGTAGTTAGCTGATACTCCTAAAGGATTACCTGATCCTGCTGAATCGTGTAATACAATTAAGTGCATTAAAGCTAGAGCTGCTAAAATAAATGGTAAAACAAAATGTAAAGCAAAAAATCTGTTTAAAGTAGCATTATTAACACTAAAACCACCTCAAATAAATTCTACTATATCTTGTCCAACTCAAGGTATGGCACTCATTAAATTAGTGATAACAGTTGCACCTCATAAAGACATTTGGCCATAAGGAAGAACATAACCCAAAAATGCAGTTGCCATCATTAATATAAAAATAACAGTTCCTATAATTCATACTAATGTTCTTGGTGCTTTATAAGATCCATAGTATATACCTCTACCTATATGTAGATACACTAAGAAAAAAAAAGCTGATGCTGTATTTGAGTGCAAGTAACGTAATAATCATCCATTATTTACATCTCTCATTATATGCTCTACTGAATCAAATGCTTCTAGTACATTAGGTGTATAATGCATTCCTAATGTTACACCAGTTACTATTTGTATTACTAAACAAAACCCTAATAATGAACCAAAATTTCAAAGATAACTTATATTAGATGGTGTTGGTGAATCTATTACATATGAATTTACCAATTTTAATATAGAATTACTTTTTAATATTCTCATTTGTATTTATATGTATATATGAATATGTTATTATTTTTAGATAATTTAACCTTATTTTAGGTTATTAAATTTTTAGTAGTAATTTGTTTTACTACTTTATAATGGTTTTTATTATTTTTTAATATTATTTAAATTAATTAAGCAACATAGTTTATACAACAGATTTTCTGTACGTAGTAGAAAGATCTTTTAAATTAGAATTAATATTAACAAAAGCGAATAGTATCAATAATAGTTCTAAATAATTATCAGGTGTTTTACCATAATATAAAATGGAAATATAAAATATTAAACCTATTAAAATATATAATGCATAGGAAGTTACTACACCCGTACTTAAACTACCAATGGATTTACTTAAGTTTGTTAATCTTTTTTCCAAACCATATGGTCCAAATAACTCAATTGAACCTTTATCCATTATTTTAGTAGTTTGACCACCCAATTTAAGTATAATACCACTGATATATTTGTTATAAAAAAGTTCTATTAAAAACCTTTGATTAAAAAAGCTAAAAATATTATAACCAATACTAGATAACTTGAATTTCATAAGTAGCCTAGGATAAAACTCAGTAAATATTATTGATAATAAACTTAAACTTATAGTAAAAAATAAAGGGAGTAATTTAAATAAAACAGGTACAGCAAATTCAGTATCTAACATTATTTCATGTAATGGGTGAATAAACAAGCTATTGTCTGAGAAAAAACTAGAACCCAAGCCTAAAAATATATCTTTAGTTAAATAACCAAAAAATATAGAAAATACAGCCAGTAGTATTAAAGGAATACTCATAAATATATCTCCTTCATGGGCAGCATGACCTTGTTTATAATTTACCAAAGGTCCGTTAGGATTAGTTAAAAATGTTAAATATAAAACTTTAACAGAATATAAAGTAGTGAACATTGCACCTATAGTAGCAATAAAATAAACTATTATACTAGATAAGTGGTATTGTCCATAGGCTGATTCAAGTATAAAATCTTTAGAATAAAATCCTGTCATAAAAGGTATAGCTACTAAGCTAAGAGAAGCTATTAACATAACTGAATATGTTAATGGTAAATAAGCTATTAAACCTCCATATTTTCTAAAATCTTGATTATCAGCTACTGCATGTATTACTGCACCTGCACCTAAAAATAGTAAACCTTTATAGAAAGCATGGTTAACTAAATGAAATAGTGCTATATTATAAGAAGATAAACCTACAGCTATTACCATCATACCTAACTGACTCATAGTAGAATAAGCTATAACTTTTTTTATATCTTGTTGAAATAAACCTATAAGAGAACTAAACACCGTAGTAATAGCACCTACTCATAAACAAAGAATTAGAACAGTGGAACTGTATTCTATTAAAGGTGATGTACGCATTAATAAATACACACCTGCTGTTACCATAGTAGCTGCATGTATTAAAGCAGAAACTGGTGTAGGACCTTCCATTGCCATAGGCAATCAAACATGTAAACCTATTTGAGAACTTTTAGCCATAGCACCTATTAGTAGACATATACCAATAATAGTAATAATATTTTCGTTAAAATAAGGTGATAAGGAAAATACTGTATAATAATCTATATTACCAAATGATCATAATATAGCAAACATACCTATTGTTAAACAACAGTCACCTACTCTATTTGTTAAAAATGCGGACATAGAGCTTTGATTTGCTGCTATTCTAGTAAATCAAAAACTTACTAAAAGATATGAACATATACCTACACCTTCTCAACCAACAAACATTAATAAAAAGTTATTTGCTGTTACAAGTATAATCATCATGAAAGTAAATAGACTTAAATAACTAAAAAATCTTTGATTATGTGGATCATGACTCATGTATCCTATAGAATATACGTGTACTAAAGAGGATACAATTAATACAGGTATTAACATAGAAACTGTTAAGGAATCAAAATTGAATCCTCATGATATATTAAGAGTTTCTGAATCTATTCATCTAAAAAGATATATTGTAACAGGTATGTTATTTAAGCCTACTTCTATAAATGTCATTATAGATAAAAACGTTGTTATTATTACACAAGTACATGTAATTAATTGTGATCCGCTAACTCCGACTTTTCTACCAAAAAAACCGGACACTATTGATCCTAATATTGGTAGCACTATTAAAGCTAGATACATTATTTATATTCTATTGCTATACTTCCTCTTAATCTATAAAAAGCTACTAATATACCTAAACCTATCGCAGACTCTGCTCCAGCTATAGCTATTATATATATAGAAAAAGTTTGACCTAATATATCATCAAAGCTTAGTGAACTTATCAATATTAAAAGTGTTATAGATAGTAACATTATTTCAATTGAAATAAGCATTAATATTATATTTTTCCTGTTTAAAACAAAACCTAATATCCCTATTAAAAACAAGATTAGTGAAAATTTCATTATATATATTACAGATTAACTTATGAACTAAATAAATTTTAAAAGATATTTTTAAAAACAAAATTAGCTATTAAAATATTTTCTTTTGCTTTTAAAATTGTTTAATTAATAAATTATAATTTAATTAAACAAGGAATAGGGAGGAATCGAACCTCTTCATAAGGATTTGCAGTCCAATGGTAAACCATCTACTACCTACTCCTTTAAATTTAATTACCTAAATTTAGATAATTAAACTTAGAATAATAATTAGTTAGTATAAATACCAAAGTCTAATAAATTTATAAAGTATTTAAATGTAAACGGCTTTTTAATAAACGTACGAACCTAGGTAAAATATATTTAGTAAACATATATATTATTAATAAAAGTAAAGAAAAGTTAAAAATAACTTGATTCACGAAAAAAAATGGTATTAATTGAGGCATATATTTAAGATTATAATATTATCATTAATATATCAATACCCTATATGGGATATAATAAGGTATACTTATGAAATTATGCATAATAATTTTTATTGGTACATGTTATTATTTAAATTAGATAAAAATTAGTAGGGATTAAAGATAAACTATATACTACGCAAGGTACTAATATTATAAATGCAATTATTATAGGTAATAATACAGTTCAGCAATAAGACATTAATTGATCAAAACGAATTCTGGGTAAAGATGCTCTGGCTCAAATAAAAACAAATATCATTAAACAGGACTTTAATCCTAACATTAAACTAGAAATTAGGCCATCTAATAACGTATTAATAAGGTTAATATTTGTTTCAGTGTAAATATTTTTAATAAAATCTATATTAAAAATATCAAATAAAAAAAATCCATTTATTAAAAAGTCCAATGAAAATATTTTTAAATAACCACCTAAAAATAATATACTAGTAAATATACATATTAAAACTATACTTGCATATTCTGCAAGAAAAAAGAATACAAAAATTACAGCTGAATGCTCTGTCATAAAACCGCTAACCAATTCAGATTCTGCTTCAGCTAAATCAAATGGAGCTCTATTAGTTTCTGCTATACACCCTATAAAAAATATTATGAATATGGGTAATAAAGGTAAAACAAAAAAAACAACTTTTTGTGCTTCTACATTAATAGTTAAATTTAAATTACCAGTCAATAAAACGACTACTAATATAGCAGAACTTAATATTAATTCATAACTAATTAATTGAGCAGTACTTCTTAATGAACCCAAAAAAGCATATTTTGAATTAGCTGATCAACCAGCTAATAATATACCATATGTAGATAAAGAAGAAACAGCTAGCATATATAATATACCTAGATTTAAATCTGCTATAGTAAGACCAGGGCCATAAGGTATTACTGCATAACCTAACAATGAAAATATTAAAGTTATTATAGGGCCAAGAAAAAATAAAATTAAATTGGCTTGCGTTGGTCCGACATATTCTTTTAATAATAGTTTTAAGGCATCAGCAAATGCTTGTAATAAACCATAGTATCCTACAATATTAGGACCTAATCTCCTTTGCATACTTGCCATTGTTTTTCTTTCTGCTATTGTTACAAATGCTACTGTTAATAATGCTGGTACTACTACAAGTATTACTTCTACTATTGCAATAAGTGATTGTATATTTAACATTTTTTTTTATATTTGTTTTATATAAATATATATATAAGTGATTTTCAACTTTAAATATTTATTTAAGGTTTACAATCTATCATTTATATATATTTAAGAAAATATTTAATAATAATTATTATATATTAAGTTATATGTAATAAGCTTTTTTAAGAACCTATTTGATCATATAATCAATATAAAAATTTTCCTAATTTAACGGATTGTATTGATATTGGCATAGAACTGTGTAATATTCCACATATTTCTGAACATTGACCAAAATAAGTTCCTTCTCTATTTAAATATACAGATGATTGATTTAGTCGTCCTGGATATGCATCACATTTTATACCCAATGCTGGACAAGCATACGAGTGAATAACATCTGCAGCAGCTACAACAAAACGTGTATGTGTTAATTCAGGTATAATTACACGATTATCTACTTCTAACATTCTCAATTTTCCAATTTCTAAATCACTTTCAGGTATTATATATGAATCATATTCTACAAATTCTTCATCATTATTTGTAAAATCTGGATATTGGTAACTTCAATATCATTGATGACCTTCACCGTAAATTACTAAGGATGGATCTATAACCTCATCCATTAAATAAAGTAATTTAAAAGAAGGAAAAGCTATTAATATTAATATTAAAGCAGGAGTGATAGTTCAAATCAATTCTACTAATGTACCATGATTCATGTATTTATTAGATATACGCGATTTGGTATTGGTATAATTTAATATTATAGACACAAATATTCAAGTTACGGAAAACATAATTATTGCTAAGTAAAACATAATATTATTATGTAATTCTTCTAAAGCTTCCATTTGGGGAGTAGCATTATCTTGGAAAAATAAACCTCAAGGTTCAGGATTGTCATATTTTGTTATAAAGTTTTTGTACATAGTTAAAAAATTATTTTCATTAAAAAAAATAGTGTCTGACCCAAGTAATAATAAATTTTCACGGGAATCAGTCATATATTTATGATTAATATGTTATTCATTTTTTTAGGTTATTTATTTAGTTATATTTGTTTAAGATAAAAATATTTATTACAAATATTTAATTTAAAATATTTTACGTATATATACATTTATTGTTGTATATATACATTTATTGTTGTATACTAAGATCCTCAATAGTAAACAGAAATATATAAGAATAATCATACTACGTCTACGAAATGTCAATATAAAATAGCTGACTCGAAACCTAGATGATGGTTTTCAGTTAGATGATAAGCTAATAAACGTCAGAAACCTACTGCTAAAAAAGCAGTACCTATAATAACATGTAAACCATGGAAACCTGTACCAAAATAAAAACAAGATGAGTAAGTACCATCACTTATAGTAAAAGAAGATACTGTATATTCTATACCTTGAAGTGCTGTAAATACTATAGCTAATATTATTGTATAAACTAATCCATATAATGCTCCACTTCTATTACCTTGTATTAAAGAATGATGTGCGTACGTAACTGTAACACCCGAAGATAATAAAATTATAGTGTTAAGTAATGGTAATTCAAAAGGATTAATTGCTTGTATTCCCATAGGTGGTCATTTTGCCCCTAATTCTATTGTAGGTGATAAAGCACTATGGAAAAAAGCTCAAAATATAGCAAGAAAAAATAATGCTTCTGATACTATAAATAAGCCAACTCCCATACTTAAACCACGTTGTACTGCTAATGTATGATTTCCTATATAAGTACCTTCCGATATTACGTCTCTAAATCATAAAGACATACAAAAAATAACACTTATAAGAGATATAAATAATAAATTAACACCTTTTTCAAAACCTTGAAAACTTAATACTGCACTAAATGTAGTAGCTAATAAACAAAAACTTGTATTTAAAGGTCAAGGTGAAGGTGATACTAAATGAAAAGGATGAGCTTGAAATTGACTTCGAGTTAAGTTAGTCATATATTTATATTTATTTTTATAGTTACACTTTTAATAAATCTGTTTAAATTATAATTTATTATTAAATGAAGAAAATTTAAATTTTAGTATTAATAGAAAAAAATTTCATTTAATAAAAGTTAATAGTTTCACTTAAAGAACTAGCTAATAAACTACATAAATTTAAGGGTTCATTAGGCATTAATATGAAAAGTGTTATACCTAATGTTAGTACAGCTATACTGATAGATAAGTAATTTGAGAGTGTAACTTCGACAAATAAATAAGATTTTTTATAATCAGTTTTATCAAAATATATTGTTTTTACAACGTTTAAATAATAAACAGCACCTATTACACTAGTTAATATTGCAATTATAACTAACACAGTATTGTTATTATCTAGAGCACTAGTTAGTACCATCTGTTTTCCAAAAAATCCTGCTAAAGGTGGTAAACCTACAAATGAAAACATACTAATTGCTAGACATAAGGCCAACACAGGATTAATAGAAAAATATCCTTTTAGTTGACTAACTAATTGTATAGGAGAATTATTTTTTTCAGATAAATTGTTATTTTCTGATATATTTGTATGATATAAGTATAAACTAAAACCTATACCAATTACAACAAGAAATGCATTTAAATTTGTTAGAATATATTGCATTATATAAAATATAAAAGCTTGATATGCCTCTATATTATGTGCTATAAGAGCTAATAATATAAAACCTATGTGAGATATTGTACTATAAGCTAGTAATCTTTTTATCCTTATCTGTGTTAAACCTAAAATAGTACCTATTATAAGAGAGAAAAAACAACTTATAGATAAACTTATAGTTCATGAATATAGTTGTATAGCTGAATATATAAGTGTACTAGTATAATGAGATAATTCTAATAAAAGTACTAGTATGGATATTTTACCAAATATTGCTATAAAAGTTGTAACTATTGTTGGTACTCCATCATATACATCAGGAGATCATCAATGGAATGGAGCAGCAGCTATTTTAAATAAAAATCCTACAGATATCAAAAGAAAAGAATAAAATATATAAGTATGCATATATCATGTAGAAAAGTTTAAATATTTCTCAGAATCTGAAATTATAGAATATATACCATCTAGATTAGTTAAACCTGAATTAGCATATATTAATGCTACACCTAATAATATAAAACATGAAGATAGCCCTCCTAATAAAAAATATGTAAGAGCAGATCCTGTAGATGATTCAGAGTTTCTATGCATAGCTGATATTATATATAAACTAAAACTTTGTAATTCTATACATAAGTATATAGAACCTAAATCTCCTGATGCTAACAAAAGTGTCGCACCTGTTATTACAAATATTATTATTAATGCATATTCTATTATAGTAAATTGTTCTGATGCTTTATTTAAAATACTTGTATATTGTTTTACTTTCTTTGTAAGTGTATCTAATAAGGATGTCGAATCACCTTTATATTTTTTTCTCGGATAAAATCCTGTCATTAATAATATTATACCACATACCAACAATATAAATATTTGAAAGCTGTGAGTTATAGGTGTTACGTTGAATAGTCCATTATACAGACCTATTCCTTTTTGCAAATAAGTTATGTGAAAACTTAATATTGAAGATATAATACTATAAAATACTATTAATAAACCTATTCTAGAGTATAAAATTGATGTGTCTGGTCTTATTGTTAGACCATTTGAAAAAAGTAATAATAAAAGAAAAGTTAATATCATTTTTGTTTTTATTTGATTTTTGTTTTATTTAAGAGAAAAATTAGGTATTTATTAATGTATAATAATTTATACTAAAAGAAATTAATAACAGTAAACACTGTTTTATGTTAAAAAATTATTATATATTTATTATAACAATTTCTATAAAAATATATTAAATATCTATTGTTATAATAAAAGACTATTTACTTATTCAAATTTATAATTTAATTATCATATTATTTTTTTTTATAAACTATCAAAAGTAAACAAAAGAGAATAAGTAGAATAATGTAAACCATCCAATATAGGAGCTGGGTATATACCAAAAATAACAGTAAATAATACTAAAGCTAAAAGAATATTAAATTCTCGTTTATTTAAATCTGGTATATAATTTTCTCAGAAATAAATAAAAAATGATCCAGCAAAAGCTATTCTGTTATACATAAATATAGTATATGCTGCAGAAAATATAATTGAAAGAGATGCTAATGCTCCTGCAAGAGGTAATCTTTCAAAAACACCATATAAAGACATAAACTCTCCTAAAAAATTTAATGTTAAAGGTACACCACAATTACCTAAAGATAAAATAAAAAATAATATAGAAAATAAAGGCATTATTTGGGCAATTCCTCTATAATATGTTATTAATCTTGTAGATGATCTATCGTATAATATACCTCCAGCACATATAAATAAACCTGATGAAACAAAACCATGTGCTAACCCTAAAGTAATTCCACCCTCTATACCTTGTAAAGTGTTACTAAATACACCTAAAAGATATACAGCTGCATGAGATACAGATGAATAAGCAATTAATTCTTTAACATCTATAGTTCTAAGTGTGCTTAAACTGGCATATATAATAGTTAAAACTCCTATTAAAAATACTATATACGTATAGTACATAAAAGCTTTAGGTAGTAATGGTAAAATTAATCTTAAGATACCGTATAAGCTCAATTTTAAAACAATACCAGCCAAAATAATACTACCAGATAAAGGTGATTCAACATGAGCTTTTAATAATCAGCTATTTAGATAAATGACTGGTGTTTTAACAGCAAAGGCTATAAAAATTCCATAGAATAGAAACAATTGAGTACTGTATAAAAAATTTGTTTTAGATAAAACATCAAAATCCGTAGAACCTATTAAAGATAACATTGTTATTATAGATAATAACATAAATAATGAACCTAATAAAGTATATAAGAAAAAATAAAAACTAGCTCTTACTTTTTCATTTGAACCATAAAGCCCTATTAATATAAATAAAGGAGCCAGTATACTTTCAAAAAAAATATAGAATAATAATATGTCCAATACTAAAAAAACTATTAATAAGGAAGTTTCTAATAATAAAATTATTATCAAAAAAATAATTGTATTTTCTTTTATAGATTTTCAGTTAGAAATTATTGATATAGGTATTATTATAGTAGTTAATAATACAAAGTATATAGACAAACCATCTATACCTAAGTAAAAATCAAAATAACTTATTTGATAATGTTCTTGAACAAATTGAAATTGTTTACTACTACAATCAAATAATATATATATTATTAAAGATATAATTAAATCTAAAATTGTTATAGCCAAAGCTGTAATTTTTAATAATTTTGTGTTACGTGCTGTTATATTATAAGTTAAAGCAGCGGATAAAATAAATATACCTATTAAAGGTATTAATACTAAGAGTAATAAAAACATAGTTTATTAAATAAAAATTTTTCTTCCATTATATGTAACGCCTAACACATCTGTAGGCAAACCTAAAAAGTGAAATCGGGTTATTATGATTCGAACATAACAATTCCTCAACCCAAATGAGGCGCCTAACCAACCTGGCTCTAACCCGTAAACAGAGAATATCCGATTTGAACGGATGTGATCTTTATGATCAAATAAGTTTCAAGCTTACCACTTTCAACCACTCAGTCAATTCTCTTTTTTTATTTTATACCTAGTTTATACCGCATTGATGAATGCATATATGGTAACACTATATGACGTATTTTAGGTAAGCATTTTTTTAATATGTATATCCTAGGATAGTGTTGATTATAATAGCGTATAGTACAGTGTATGTCATACTTAATTACTAATACATTAATTAATAAAACAACCTCTTTTATCGAATAAGAATCGGTACAAAGCAATAAAGTAGTACCATTAAAAGTACCATCTCCCATAATTCAATGAGCTAAAGCAATAGGTGTGAGATCATTATATATAGAAGGTTTAATAACTTTTGTCTTATTTACGTAAAAATTAGAATATAATTCCGTTATGCATGGCATAGATCTAGTAACAATTTCTAAACTTAATAAGGATTTACCAAATCTAAATCTTTCTTTAAAAATGGGATAGCGGGGACAATAATGAGCTAAAATATTAAAAACAAAATATAAATAAGCCGAATTAAATAAGGATTGAGTTAAGCCTAGTCTACCATTTTTGCTTCTAATACTAAAAATTATATATCCGTCAGATAATAACATTCCAATTATAACACTTTTTATAAAATAAGGTAACTTCACTATATTTAATTCATTTTGAGTGAATTTTTCTCCAACTGTACTATGTAAATTAGTACCTCATAATATCAAAGATTTATTTGTATCTTTTTTATTATTAAGATATAATACTTTTTCTTTTATTAATTTAGAGTTTTTCATTTTTAGTAAAATATTTTTTATTTAATTAACATAATACTAGATTATTATAATTTAATTATAAAGGTACTAGATAAACCTTTTTAATAAAAACATGGTTTGATAAATATACTTTTATGAAAAAAGATTTATTTTAGATGAAAATTATTCGCGAATAATTTTAATAAGACTTAATATTCCCTTTATATCGAGATCAGTAATATATAGTTTATTATTAAAAGATATAAAAGGACTTATCCGAGGAGGGATTTGAACCCACATAATTAACAATATAAAAAAAAATATTGTCGTCTACCTATTCCAGCGCCCGGATTATTAAAAGATCAGTTTACCTTAAATCACTCGGTGAATTATCTTTAAAATCTTAAAATTCTAACAATTGATTCTTCAGCGACTCGAACGCCAAACCTACTCTTATCAAAAGTATACTTTACCGATTAAGTTAAAGAATCTTTATAAATAATTTTAATTTAAAATTATTATTACTCTTTATTTAAGCATTGAAGTTATATTTTTTCATAAATAAATACAAACATCAAGAGCACTCAGATTTGAACTGAAAACACGAAGTTTGAAGCTTCTTATTTTACCAATTAAACTATACTCTTTATTAGTAATAAACATATTACTTAATATAGTCGGAAAAGAGATGAATTGAACATCTAAGTATAAAAATATACAATATTTAGCAAATATCTTACCTTACCAATAGCAACTTTTCCTTACGAGTTAGGCCGGCTTCGATCCGGCATCTATTTCCTCGACAAGGAAACCCTTTACCAATTAAGTTACTAACTCTTTTTTAATAACTGAGCTAATTTCTCTCAAAAAAATTCTCATTCTTAATGCATGAAATTAATGTTCTAACCAATTGAACTATCCTGGCATAATTCTTATCCAAGATTCTAATAGCACTATAAAATACTAAAAAAGTAATATAAATAAACTAGCATATTATATATAAAACTATAAAATAAATAATTTATTCAAGTAAATATTTAATATTAAAGTTTTTACCAAAAATATATGGCCAGTCGAAATCGAATCGACACACTTCGTGTGGAAGACGAACAGTCTACCATTAACTTATAGCCATTATAAACCAGGAGAGAAATTTGAATTCTCATTCTTAATGCATGAAATTAATGTTCTAACCAATTGAACTATCCTGGCATAATTCTTATCCAAGATTCGAACTTGGATCCAAATATTAGAAGTATCATGCTCTACCATTGAGCTAATAAGAATAAAATAGGAAGAAAAGGATTCGAACCTTCGCTAGCTTAATGCTATTGAGTTTACAGCTCAACCCGTAAACCAACAAACGGACCCTTCCTTAAGACCTATGGGATTTGAACCCGTATTATAGCGATTAAAAGTCGCATGTTTTGCCTATTAAACTAAGGTCTCTTTTTATTAATATTTATACCAAAAGTATTATTAATATTTTTGCTTAATAGTAATAACTATTGATCCTACCATGGCTAATAAAAGTATAATAGAAGTTATTAACAATCAAATAGAATAACTTGTATACATTACATTACCTATACTCATAATATCTGTACTGTCTAATAAATTCCCATCTCAATTTTTGGAAGTTACATATGATATTTGCTTAGTATTAGTTAGATCTTGTAGGAATTTATTAAACTCAAATCCCATTATATTGAATTTAGTTTTAGCATCTGGTAATAAATTACTAAATGGTATAAAAAAAGCTATTATAGTTATTAAAGCTAGTGGTAAATTATTATTTGTATCACTAATAAGTTCTGATACTCTGATATTAATTAACATTAGTATAAACAGAAACAATATTGACACAGCTCCTACATACACTAATAAATAAGATATACCTATAAATTTTATACCTATAAAGATTAGATAACAAGATATACTTGAAAATAACAATATTAAGTATAAAACGGATATTATAGGATTTTTAGTTACAATAATAAATATACCCAATAATATAGATAGTATTGCAAGTATATCTAAAAAACCTGTTGAATAACCAAAAGACATTTCATATAAAATATAGAGATTTGACATAAAATTATTATTATTAAATCTTTTCTTTTTTTATCAGAATTAAATTTCAAAGATATAAGTCCAAAATAAGTATGTATAATATTTATAATAAAAATATAATTTTAATGCTTTTTATTATAAATATTAAAGTATGTTATTATCTTTTTGGAGTTGAACCAAAGTAAACTTAAGTTTATTTAACCACTAAAGATAATGTGAAAAAATAATAATTTTATTATTTTTTCTATAGCTAAAAATACTATATTATGGAATAACATAATATTTATGGCTTAAATTTTTAAAGATAATTAATCCCGTGCAATTTCCATTACACGAACCATATTTCGACTTAACACCAATTAGAATCACGCATACGAAAATTACATAAAAACGATTATATAATTAATTATATATAATAAAGTAAATAAGTAACCAAACTTATTGCACATATTCCTTTCAGCGCCTGACGAGTAGTTAGTACCCATCTGAGATAAACTTCACCGTGACGTGGTGATTCACGATTACTAGTAATTCCTTATTCATGTAGTCGAGTTTCAGACTACAATTCACGAATAGTTATGTCCAGTTTTAAGGATTAGCTCCATTTCGCAATATAGCATCCTTTTGTAAAGGCATATGTGGCACGTCTATAGCCCACGCTATTAAGGCCATGATGACTTGTCTTAGTCCCTTTTAACTTATCCTTTATAATGGAGAACTACTTTATAAAAATAAATAAAGCAAGGGTTTTCGTTAATTTATGGAACGAACCAAAATCTCACGACATTAACTGAAGACAGCCGTGCAGCGCTTGTAATAATTGAATAATATTCAATGCATAATGTGGTAAGGTTATTCGCGGATCATCGAATTAAATAACATACTTCACTACTGGTTTCAGAAACGGTCTAATGATTTCAATTTGGGCGTTGCCGCTTTACTCATGAGGTGGAATGCTTACACTTTCATTTATAGGCCAAATTAATCTAACCTATGACATTCATAATTTTCTCCAAGGACTACTAGGGTATCTAATCCTTCTCGTTACCCAAGGCTTCGTCCCTCAACGTCAGTTTTTACATAAAAGGTTGCCTTCGCCGTTACCCGTCCTTCCAGTATCACAAAATATCAACTTTCCTCCGGAAATTCGCCCCTTCTCTCATAAAACTCTAGAAAATTAGTACCTATTATGGCTTGATTTCCCGTCTAAGTACCCTTTAAACCTAATAAAGATGAATAACACTAGTCTTCTACGTGTTACCGCGACTGCTGGCACGTAATTTGGTCAAGACTTATAGATAGTAAATTGTCATTATCATTATTATACCTAGAACTTTATACGACTTATTCGTTATACGTTCTTCCAAGTTGCTGGTTCAGCCGTTAGGCTATTGACCAATATACCCCACTGCTGTACTATCTGCCGTGGGCTTTTTTCAGACCCAATGTGGTCGATCGACCTCTCAGTCTCGACTGCCGGAACATGAGCTAGCTTTGCGCTAATACTCCTCCAGGATATACGCTAACATCTTAAAGCGAAACTTTATATTTCTTTTTTATTATAAGGGATTTTGTCCTTACTTTAAGGCAGCTAGGTTATCATTTACTCACCTGTACACCACTTCTAATTAAATTTTATAAAATTAGACGTTCGATTAGCATGTGTCAAGCATTTGGACAGCGTTCATTCAGAGCCATCATCAAACTCAACTTTTTATTATGGTGGTTATTACCACTACTATTGTTTTCATTTTAAATGAATTATTTTTTTTTTCTGGAGTTTTTGGATATATTTAAGCGAGTTATTGTACTTGTTGTACGTGTACTTTTTAAAGCTAAATATGAAACGACATTTTCATGATTTATACAAAATGTATTATTAATATATTTATTATATATAAATCTCTTACTCTCTGTTAAATTTTAAAGTTTTTACCTTTGTTTTATAAAATATAAATATGTTTATATAAACACATACCAAATTAGCTCTTGACTTTCCTATGTTAAGATGAATAACATCATACATTATTAATCACTATTTATATATTTTTTACTTATTTTAATTATAAAAGACTATGATTTTAAACTTAATGCTCTTATAGTAGCTATACTTTGTTAATGTAATTCTAAAGCATCTTTTATATAAGAAGAAGATAAAACCACGAAAACTTGTGCTTGTATAAAAGCAATACCTATTTCTAATCCTGAAAAGGCTATTATAAATAGTAAAGGCATTAGACCTAGAAAAAAATAAACTAAACCTTTACTCATTATATTATAAGTAAAGCCTCCCAATATGTTTAATAGCATATGACCACTTAAAACATTAGCTGCTAATCTTAATCCTAGAGATACATTTCTAGCTAAGTAAGAAATGAATTCTATTAAAACTAATAAAGGTAATAAACCTAATGGACAGCCTGAAGGTACAAATAATGAAAAAAATTTTAAAGCATGTATTTGGAACCCTAATATTGTTGCTCCTATAACGACAGTAAAACTTATAGAGAATGTTAATATAAAATGTGAAGTAGGAGCGAAACTATATGGTACCATACCTACTAAATTATTTATTAATATGTATATAAATAAGGAGAATATTAGAGGAAAAAACATTTGCCCCTTATTGGAGTTAATTTGATTAACGACTATACTGTAAACAGTAGCATATATGGATTCTTGACTTATTGATCAAGAATTAGGTGTTAATATATTGTAGTTAGTTGCTAATAGATAGTATATAAATATAATAAAAGTTGTTATAAGTAAATATAAACCTATATTTGTTAAGGATATTTGTATATTATCTAATAAGTCACCTTTAATACTAAATAGGTCTCTAATAACAAATTGGTCTAAGGGACTTTGATTTCAAATTGGAGCATATTTAAATAATGAGTCTTGCATATTTAAATCATAAAATTTATCTATTACTTATTATTAAAAAATTATTAAAGTCACTAAATATTTTAAGATTTTTGTTTTTTGTTTTATTTAGGCAACGTATAATAATAAGAATGCCATCATTAATGCAAATAAACCTGTAGCTTCAGCAAAGGCAAAACCTAATATCGCATAAGCGAATAATTGTCCTCTTAAAGATGGGTTTCTAGATACACCTATTATAAGTGCACCAAATACTACACCGATACCTACACCTGCTCCTATTAAACCTGTTGTGGCTAGTCCTGTACCTATTATTTTAGCTGCTTGTATCATTTATTGTAAAATATTTTACTCCTCCTTATACTAAGAATAGGCGTTCTTTTTAAACGTTTTTTTTTGTTATATTTTTATTTTTTAGTATTTTTTACTGAAAAATACGAAAAGTGAGCTTTGTAAAGGTAGACTTACAAAAGCATGTGGTTTAGGTGGGCTATTTAAGCTTCATTCAAGTGAATTGTAATTTCTATTAAATAAACTTTGAAATAAATCACTAAAGAATTGAGGAGTTAATCAAGGGTATCTTGAAGTAGCTTCCCCGTAAACTAGTTGTACGTATACAATATATAAAAATAATCAAGTGGCTACTAGACTTACAATTGAACCAAAACTACTTATTATATTTCAACCTGCAAATGCATCAGGATAGTCACTAATTCTTCTAGGCATACCTTGTAAACCAAGAAAATGTTGAGGGAAGAATGTTACATTAACACCTATGAATAATATTATAAAATGTACTTTACCTAACATAATATTATAATTAAGACCTGTTATTTTTGGTATTCAGAAATATCATGCACTAAATAAGGCAAAAACAGCACCCAAAGATAATACATAATGGAAATGAGCTACTACATAATATGTATCGTGAAATGCTATATCAAGTGATGCATTAGCTAAAACAACACCACTTAATCCACCTATTGTGAACATTACGACGAAACCTAGTGCAAATAACATTGAAGGTGTTAAGTGTATTGATCCTCCATAAGTAGTAGCTAATCAACTAAATATTTTAATACCAGTAGGAACTGCGATTATTAGTGTTGCAGCTGTAAAATAAGCTCTTGTATCAACATCTAATCCTACTGAGTACATATGATGACTTCATACAACAAAACCTAATACTCCTATAGACATCATGGCATACACCATACCAAGATAACCAAATACATTTTTATTTGAGCTAGCAGAAATTGTGGTACTAATTATACCAAATCCTGGTATAATTAAAATATACACTTCTGGATGTCCGAAGAATCAGAAAAGATGTTGATATAATATAGGATCACCACCTCCAGCTAATTCAAAGAAGGATGTATTAAAATTTCTATCAGTTAATACCATAGTAATAGCTCCGGCTAATACAGGTAAGGATAATAATAGTAATACAGCAGTAACTACTACTGCTCATCCAAATAAAGCGAGTTTATGTAGTCTTATACCTGGGCTTCTCATATTTAAAATTGTAGTAATAAAATTCATAGCACCTAATAAACTACTTACACCTGCTAGGTGTAAGGCAAATATAGCTAGATCTACACTAGGTCCACTATGACTTTGTAAACCGGATAAAGGTGGATAAAGTGTTCAACCTGTACCAGCTCCATTTTCTATCAAGGCTGCAAATAAAAATAAAACTAAACTTGGTATTAATAATCAAAAGCTTATATTATTTAATCTAGGAAATGCCATATCCGGTCCCCCTACCATTAATGGTAATAAGAAATTACCAAATCCTCCGATCATGGCAGGCATAACCATAAAAAATATCATTAGAATAGCATGTGCTGTTATTATGCTATTGTATAATTGATTATCTGCTATATATTGTACACCAGGTCCTGATAATTCCAGACGTATAAGAACAGAAAATGATGTACCAATTAATCCTGAGAATACTGCAAACATTAAATATAATGTTCCAATATCTTTTGCATTAGACGAAAGAAATCATCTTTCTTTTCACATAGTTATTTTACTTATGCCTTTAAATATATTAGATTTTTCTTTTTCACCTAATGTTGAACTTATATCTTGTGTTGTAGAATAATATCTAAAGCTATTATCTTGCACTATTTTTGCAAGATATTTGTCTTAATGTTGAGCGAATAGAATTGTTTATATTCATTTTAATATTATATAAAATAGACTATTTAAATATCTATTAAAACAACAAGTAATGTATTTATTATTTACTTTTTTAATCTAAACGCTTCTATATAAATGCTCACCCTTCGTTGAGATACACTAAAATTGAGTTTTTACTTGCGTTATAGCATATGTCATGTTCGAAATTGTTATTATATTACTAGTTATTGCCTGTTTATATTTTAATTTTTAAAATAAAAAGATTATTGTTATTAGTTAATAATAAAAGTTATATTCAAAATTTACCGATAAATATTTAAGGGAGGATACCTTGATTCGAACAAGGATATACTATGCCACATACAGCAGTTCTACCATTAAACTATATCCACCTATTTAAATTACTTGTTATCCAAGACTCGAACTTGTAAAGTTAAAAACTATTCCGTCCTAAGCGGAACCTGGTTACCAAATTTCAGCACACCTATAAAAAAAAGTGTTCGAGATAAGACTTGAACTTATAGCCTAAACATCTTCAGTGTTCCGCTCTACCATTGAGCTAATAAGAATAATATGTTATTCTTCTAAGTATATTTTATTGACAAGCTACATTAATCTAAAATACGCCCTTAAGATGACTCGAACATCTATA
>Ga0209732_1000006_pt1 | contig 20471 bp, 13 predicted proteins | sample JacPinW_OM1H0_O1_FD_187955 | JGI IMG/M metagenome (GOLD analysis project Ga0209732, IMG submission 187955) | Forest soil microbial communities from Algoma, Ontario, Canada - Jack Pine, Ontario site 1_JW_OM1H0_O1 (SPAdes) (version 2) | ecosystem: Environmental > Terrestrial > Soil > Boreal...
AAAAAAAAAAAAAAAAAAAAAAAAAAAAAAAATCAAAAAATGTTAACAAATTTCAACAAAAAATGTAGCAGTATTAAAAGAGGAATCCTAATAGGATTCCAAACACCTAGTTTACCTGATAATGTTTTAAATTTTACTAATTTACCTATAATTAGAATATTTAGAGTATTAGGAGGTATTAGTATATTGTTATTATTAAGTAATAAATTACCTACAAAAGGTTTTTATTTGGTTATTCTTTATTTAGCATTTTTTTTAGCGGTATTATTCTTTATATTTCAGTTAGTTCTTATTTATTACAGAATAATTCACATAATTAAAATTTGAAAAAGTGATAAATTTGATATTAGAAATTAACCTCTTGATATATTATTAAAAGTGCAAGATTAGTTCTTTGTATTAAAGGTACTTGCATGCTTCGCTTGCTTCGCATGCTTCGCAAGAAGCAGGTACACCTTTTTTCTCTGGAATGGCATTAGGTTTTGAGGTAGACAGTATTTTACAAGCTTCTGGTAGAGATGGAGTTTTTGCACCATTCATTGCACAGAAATTAAATAGTATTATTGGAGATCCAAATACAAAAGCACAAATGCTTAAAATTTTACAAAGAAAAGATAATTAATAAATCAAGAAATATCTGCAGCAAAAGAACTATTAGATTCAGTAAAAGACTTGGGTAATTTAAGTAGAAAAGATGCTTAAGAATTATTAGAAATACTTAATAAAAATTGAAATGAAATTCAAGAAGAAAAATCTTGAATTTCATTGGTTATTAAGGACCAAATAGTATACATAGATTAGAGTAAAAATAATTAACTCTTAATCTGCGTTGCCACAAAACGTTTGTATTATTGCTATACATGACAAAATTACAACAACTAAATTTTATTATTAAAAAAAAAAATTTTTATTATTAAATTTTTTTATCCCCTTTATATTTGACATTTTTATAATTATTTTTAATTTTATTTTATTTTATTTTTATTTTATTTTATTTTTATTTTACCTATTACTAATTTATTTATACAAAGAATATTTTTTTAAGACAAAATAAACATATAAAACAGACATACCTAACATTTATATGAGTTGAAGGTATAGTCTAATCCAATATGAAAATATTGGGTATATTGCAGCAAGTTAATAGGAGTAGCAAGGTTAAAAGCCCTAGCGAAAGCGACTGGACTATATAATAATTAAAAATAATTATTGACTTATAATTATAATTAATTATTAAGTCAATAATTAATAAATTAATTGAATAAATAGTGATGGATAAGTTACTTCTATTAGACCCGAAGCTAGGTGATCTTTCTAAGACCAGATTATAATGGATCGAACGGGTGAATGTTGCATAATTCTCCGAAGAGTCTTTGAAAGCGGTGAAATGCCAATCTGACCTAGTGCTAGCTGGTTTTCTACGAAACATATTTAAGTATGACATCTAAACAAAATTTATGGAGGTACAGCACGGCAATTCCCAACAAATTTTAAGTTAATTTATTATATAATAAAAATATTACTTTGCTTATTAAGCGTTTAGGTTGCGGGGACTTCGAAAATCTTACCTATGGAAGTGAATCTCGGAATTACATAAATTGATGATAGATATTCAGACTGCTCATGCTAAGTTGGGTAGTCAAGACGGAAACAGCCGAGAACACAGATCAAGGTCCCAAATGATTATTAAGTGAAATTAAGGATGTTTAAAATCGTATACAGCTGTGAAGTGAGCCTGGTAGTCGCTACTTATAATGACCGTTGTAACAACGCATCAGCAGTTAGATTGTAGCGCCGAAAATTTAACGGGTCTTAAGTAATCAACCGATATCGTGTTGATTAAAATTAAATATCAATTTTAGTTTTAATTTAGGTAGTAGAACATTCAGTTAAACTATTTATAAAACAGTGTTTCATTGTTTTTAAGTTACTGAAGAGAGAATGCTGACATGAGTAACGTAAAAAGAAGTTAATAATACTTCTCGCCGAATACGAAAGGGTTATAAGGAAAGGTTAAACCACCTTATGTGAATGCGGCCTCTAAGGAATAAAACCAATGTTTTATCTGATGAGTATATAACTGAAAATCCAAATTATATATATAATTTGGATCAGGAAATTAAAGTTTATTTAAATATATGAATAATTTAAATTTCTTAACACATAATTAACTTTTTGAATTTTAGTTTATTTATTATTAAATAAATTATCAAAAATAAAATGAATATTTTAGTCTATAAATAATAATTATTATAAAAATAATAATTATTATTTTATTAGTAAGTTAATATTATGTTAAGATAAAAATTTAAAACTACCGTACCCTAGACCGACACAGGTTCGTAGGTAGAGTATACTAAGGCGTAGAGCTAAAAGTTGTAAAGGAACTCGGCAAGTTCTCCTCATAAGTTTGACGACAAGAGGAACCGTGTATATATAAGTTTAATTAATAAAAATATTTAAATTTATATTAAATATGGTGGCACAAAATCGGAGGCCCCGACTGTTTACTAAAAACACAGATCGCTGCAATGATTAATATCATAGTATAGCGGTCGAAATTTGCCCGATGCCATTAATATAAGAGAGGTAATGGGAAACTGTTACTAATCGAAAGTCTGGTTAATAGCGGTCTTAACTATGAGGATTAACAAAACCTACGGGTCCTCTTTAAACTCGATGATATGCTGGAACACCCTAAAGCTTTAAGTACTTTAAAAAGTTAAGTTTAAAGTGAAAATCTTAAATATCCAACAATGGGCAATCAGCAGGGAATATTAAATTCAAAAATTTTTTTTTTAAGGCGGAGCAGAAGTATTTTGATACTAATTTGATGTCTAAAAGAGTGTATAATTTAAATCCTTATGCATGTTATACGCTATCAAAAAAGAATAAAATTCTTAACAATGTTAAATAGAAACATCAAAAATACAAATTATCTTTATTTCTTAGGCGGTTTTGTAGAAGGGGAAGGATCTATGTCCGTATCTGTGATAATCCACAAAGATTTTAAATATGGAGTTAATATTCAACCTATTTTCAATGTCACTCAACACAAAAATGGATTAAACATATTAAATTCATACAAAGAACTTTTTAATGCTGGATCAATAGTCCAAAAATCAGGTTCTCCGGATATTTATGTTTACACTTTGAAAGGTTATAAACAAATAATTAAATTAGTTTTACCTTTTTTAGAAACTTATTTGTGCCCGTTTTCTTGTAAAATGGAAGAATATTCTATATTTAAAGAAGTTGTAATGCAATCCTCAGAAGGAAAACAAAGAAATAAAGAGACATTAATAGAATTAGTAAAATTATCTTATCAATTAACAGGTAAAGGTAAAACTCGAAAAAGAGAATTATCTGAAATACTTGAAATAATAGAAAATAAGCATACTTATTTTAATAAACAATTTGTAACTTCAAAAAAAAAAAAAATAAAATTTAACCCCTTATTTAAATTGAAAATTTTAGCCCTCAGAGACTAGATAATTGAGCATATAATGAAAATTATATGATGATATAGTCCAACTGTATTAGAAATATTACAGATTAATTGCCTAAGGTAGCAAAATAAATTGGCCATTAAATGTGGTCCGGTATCAATAATGTAACGATGGCCTCACTGTCTCTACAACTTGCTCAGTGAAATTGAATTACCCGTGCAGATGCGGGTTACCTCCAGGTGGACGGGAAGACCCTATGCAGCTTTACTGTAGTTAGTTATCATATTGATCTAGAACAACTTTGGTTAATAGTGATTAGGTTTGTCGATAGACATAAAGTGGAATACCTTAAGACTAAAGTTGGGTCGATGTTTACCTTTATTTAAAATATAAAAAAGGGAGAGTTGACTAATTGGCAGTTTGACTGGGGCGGTCGTCTTTAATAGAGTAGCAAAGTACATCCAAATTAAAAATAAATAATATTAATCTAATCTTTTATATATATTTTATATAAAATTAGATATGATATTAAAACAAAAAACCTATTAGTTTTTAATTAATTAAAAACTTAACTTAACTTAAATTAAAAATATTATAAAAGGTATAGCTAGAAATTGAATGGAGATCAATCAACCAGTGAACGGTTGTGCAGAGCGCAATGGCGGTAAGCATGCTTAACTGAAAGACTTAGAAGTCGCACAGATACGTAAGTAGGGCATAGTGACCCTTCGCTATATAATGGAATAGACGGGGATCAATCGATAAAAGTTACGCTAGGGATAACAGGCTGATAGCCGACGAGAGTACACATTGTCTCGGCTGTTTGGCACCTCTAATATAATTTATATTCAAATATAATATAAATTTTATTTGTAAATTAAGTTAATTACTTCAAATAAAACAAATAATAATATTAAGTGATATAGATCCAATAAATATTTTCGGGGAATCTTAATAGAAATATTAATTTAGAATTTGGCTATATGCTGGGATCTCCTTAGAGCTTTCAAAACTCGTTAATTGTGTTATTATTAATTAACAGTAACATTTTGAAAGATTGGACAATCAGCAGGGAAGTTTTTATTTTAGTAATTAGCATAGCAGCTGTAAAAATATTCACCCCTCAACGACTACACGCCAACATCCAGATGTTATATAAATTGTATTCTTTATACTGGATGAAGATATAGTCTAAACCTATACTGAAAGGTTAGGAATAATGCGATGTCGACTCATCCTATCCTCCGGGGGAAGAAGCTTGGAAGGGTTCGGCTGTTCGCCGATTAAAAGGTTACGTGAGTTGGGTTTAATAACAATCAATCTTATTTATTAAAAATTAAAAAAAAAAAAAAATAAAAAATATAGGTATAACAATTAAATAAAGTAATAGTAATACCTCCTATAATTAAAAACCTAGTACTAATATAGAATATGAGATATTGTTAATTAGATATTATAAAATTAAACTAGTTATTATTTTAATAACTAATCCCTTTAAAAATTTTTAAAGGAAGATTTCAGAAGGATATTGAAAACTTTAATATCTAAAGAGAATCATTATATAAGATTTTCATTATCATTATGATAGTATGTTAAAAAAAAAATTAACTATGCTATCCAAATCCAATACTTATCCTTTATATAGTGATCTGTAGGTAAGTATTGGATAGCTTGAAATAATGGCTAAAGTAATAAAACTTAAGCAAATGAGAATTTAAATCATTCTCTAGTTATACACTATCTTAAAAATAAAAAAAAAAAAAATATATTAAACTATTAAAAATATTATTAAACATGCAGGTAAAGCTATTTTGTATTTAGCAACAGGTTTAACTTTAATTACTTTATTTCAAGGAATACAACAAAATAAACAAAACAAAGCAATAATAGATAATCTAAATAAACGAATTGAAATGCAAGAGTCAATAATAACAAAATATGAAACTGCAATTAAAAAAGATAATGATTACTCTAAATTGCAAAGTAAAGTAATAGATGTTAATGAAGTAACTGAATCCGCAATAGAAAGTTCAAAAATAACAGAAATTTCAAAAAATATTGAAAATTCGAACTTAGAAACTTCTCAAACGGAAATGCTTACAAAAGATTTATCTTATCATAGTGATAACTTAGAAAAAAATCTTTCTGCTTCGCATACAGGTAATAAAAAATTAGAAGAACTAAATAAAATGCTTCAAGATATTTTTGGTTCAGATTCATCTAAATTCTTTAATAGTAATGGTTTAGATGAGTTTAAACATTATTTATCTTCACTTCCAATTGAAAAAGTAGGTGCTTTAGGTCATATTTTAATATCTTTTGCAATACTCCTTTCGTTATTGTCTATTATTTCTGTTTTCTATGGAGATTCTTTAATTAAATATTTTAATTTAGAAGTAAAGTATCCTAAAATAGCTAAATTTATACAATTAAGAAGACAATTTCAACAGTATTATTTTACACTTAATATTATTGCAATAATATTAGCTTTTCTATTAATTATTTATGTTAATTTTATAGTATTTTTAAGTTAACAATACCTTGTAAAAAAAACAATTATAATTTATATTTAATTTAATACCCCCCCCCTTCTTTTTTTTTTTTATAAAATTAATAACTTAGAATATAAAGAGCCCCTTCTTTTTTTTAGTATAATTTAAAATAAAAAGATGATAACCGGATAAACTGCAAGAAAGACTATTATCAGTTAATTTGCAGCCAAGCTTGATTAAATGAACGAAATAGTATATATTTTGGTAGATCAAGAAGGTTCAACGACTAATAGGTGAGTATCATTAACAATAATCCTGACACGAATATCCGGCAATAATAGTAATAGTATTAGTAATAGTATTAGTAATAGTATTAGTAATAGTAATAATATATTATATATTCTATTATTGATGACATAGTCTGAACAGTAATGTGAATTACTGAAGTAATGAATAAAGAGTCATTACGATAACATAATTGTTAATACGACGTGAGTCAGTATGGTCCCTATCTTCTGGAGGGAAAATAGTAAAAAGGGGCAGACCTTCTAGTACGAAAGGATCAATAGGCTGTGTTTCTCTAGTGTACCAATTGTTGAAAAATAATCTTAATAAAATTAATTTTATTAGAAATTCCTTTTTTAAATTATTTAAATAAAGAAATAAAAGGTTTAAGTAATGCATAGTTGGGTAGCCACAAACATAATAGATAAATGCTGAATGTATATAAAGCAAGAATCTAACCTCTAGATACTATCATCAGTGACTCCTAAAGTTTAATTATAATTTTTTATAGTTAAAATTATTAGGAAGTAAATCTGTTTATTTAAGAAATAGAACATTTCTAGATAGGATGCAAATGAAAATTACTGTAAAGTATTTAGTTTAGCATTACTAATTTATTAAAGACTTGATGTTAAGGGTTGATCATAGAAATATTTAATTTAATTATTAATTAAATTATTTATTATTATTAAATTAAAAGTAGTTAAAATTTAAATTAAATTAATGATAAATAAAAGTTATTTATCATAAAAAAAAATAAGATTTAATTATAAGATTTAATTATAAGATTTAATTATAAGATTTAATTATAAGATTTAATTATAAGATTTAATAATTTAATTAATAATTTAATAAGAATTAATAATGTTTAATTTATTTAATTTATTAAATAAATTTGTTTATATTTAACTTAAATTATTCTAATTAAATTATTCTACTTAAATTAATTTAAATATATTAAATAATTTAAAATATATTAAATTATTTAATATATCATATATTATTAAATTATTAAATTAATAAATTAATAATATATGTAATTGAAAGCCTATAATTTAATGGTAGAATGATTTCTTGATGAGGAATATGTAGAAGTTCAAATCTTCTTGGGCTTAAATATAAAATTTATATTGTTACAGTGTTAATAATTAGGCTTGCTTCGCATGCTTCGTTAGAAGCAGTATTTTTAATAGATTAAAAAATTAGATATTAATTTTTTATTTATTTTTTATTCTAATAACTTATTCTTTTTTATTTTATGATAAAATTTTTATCAATTTCTGTATAATTATAAACTAATTAAATTTATAATTATACAGTCATTTTTAGTTATAGTTTAATTAAATTTTATAAATTAATTAGTTTATAAAAAAATAAATTATAATGAAAAAACAAACTAATAAATAAAAACTAAAATATTAAAATGAGAATATTAAAGAGTCATGTATTACTTAGATTAGTCAATTCTTATATAGTAGATTCACCTCAACCTGCTAATATTTCATATTTATGGAATTTTGGTTCTTTATTAGCTGTATGTTTAATAATACAAATACTTACTGGAGTATTTTTAGCTATGCACTATCAACCACATGTTGATTTTGCATTTAATTCAGTAGAACATATAATGAGAGATGTAAATAATGGATGGATAATAAGATATACACATGCTAATGTAGCCTCATTTTTCTTTATATTTGTTTATATGCATGTAGCTAGAGGATTATATTATGGTTCATACAAATCACCTAGAATATTAGCTTGGTCTATTGGAGTAATTATACTAATATTAATGATGGCTATTGCTTTTTTAGGTTATGTACTTCCATATGGTCAAATGAGTTTATGGGGAGCAACTGTAATTACAAATTTATTATCTGCAATTCCAATTTTTGGACATGATATTGTAGAATTTATTTGGGGAGGATTTTCTGTTTCAAATGCTACATTAAATAGATTCTTTTCTTTACATTATCTATTACCTTTCTTATTAGCTGCTCTAGCAATAGCACATTTAATAGCTGTTCATGTTCATGGATCAAATAATCCTAATGGAGTATCCTCTAATGGAGATAGATATGCAATGCATCCCTACTTTATTTTCAAAGATCTTGTCACTATTTTATTATTTTTCTTAGTATTATCTGTAATAATATTTTATTATCCTAATTTATTAGGTCATAGTGATAATTATATACCAGCTAATCCTATGAGTACACCAGTATCAATTGTACCTGAATGGTATGTTAATAGATGCCATGCATAAGAGTAATCTTATGAATAATTTACTTCACTATATGCTGGAAACTCCTAAAGCTTTAAGTACTCATCTAAATATAAATTAGATAGTGAAAATCTTAAATATTGTAAAACAATGGACAATCAGCAGGAAACCAACAAATTTACACAGTATAATTATTTAAAAACAAAACACACAAAAGATTACAAATCTGAAACAAGAATATATTATTACAAATTTATAATGAGCACAAGACATTAGATTTGTATTTTTTTTGTTTTTAATAGATTTATAAAAATAAAAGATAACTAAATCAGAAAAATTCAGATTTAATTAATTATTCATCCTTTACCCCCTTTTTAAAGTAAGACATTAGTCTTTATTATTGATTTAAAAGGGGATTATAATAAAAGTGTTTTTTTACACAAGAACAAAATAATAATTTATTAAAATATTTATTAGAGATAATTAGATTTTTATTACATAAATCTCTTAGTTCAAGGATAGAACCACATTTTTGTTAAATGTTAATTTTGGTTTAACTCCAAAAGAGAGTAAAATCTAGTATTAAAAATACATTATGTCTAGACTTAATTATATTTTTCATGGTTGTAGCATAAAATATCTAATCTGTTTATGTTACAAGATTGTTAAATTTCTGGTAAGATTAGAGCCATCTTTTTAATATTCGAAAGATAAAACATCTTTTCAGAATAAAAATAGTCAATAATCGATTTTTTTAGTTTATTAAATAATCATATTTATAGATTATAAAAATCATTAACAGTTTAATTACCTCATTTTCATATATTTAACATAATTTATTTATATAAATTCAATCAATGTCTCATTTTAATTGCTTATAATGCAGAGACAGTTCTCTAATATTTGAGAGCCAAAAAATATTTTTTTAATTTTCAATGAAATTATTAAATTATATAATTTCTACTTTAGAAAGTATTAATATATTTATAAGCACATTTCTATTTACATCGAGTTTAACTTTATTATATTTGGATAATTTAAAACTATCAAATATAAAATTAATTAAATATATACAAATATTTTCTTTTGTTTGTGTACCTATTTACTTCATATATAATATGTATTATACTTTAAATATATCTGTATCTGAAATTATATTTTTTATGGCAGATAATAAAGATATAGATTTACATGGACATGTTAAGGAAGATAAAGAAGCTGGTAAATCTATAGGCCAAGGATTACAAACAATAGGAAGTCAATTAGGATTAGGTGCCACTATCGCTGGAGTTTCTACTGCTGTAAGCAAAGCTGTAGCTAAAAGTGGTATGCCTCCAATTCAAAAAGCTAGTGTTGTAGTAGGTAGTGGAATAGCAGCTGGATTTGGACATACAATACTAAGTAGTATAAATAGAAAAGCAGTAACAGCTGAAAATAAATTTTCTTCTGTTGAATCAAGTACTAATTCACAAGTACAAAATTTTATAAATGATTCTCATTCAAGTCCTTTACAAGATTTTTTATTTAGTGGGGAAATGTTAAGTTACGTTAGTTTAAGTTTAACATATATATTAGTAATACAATTAGTATATAAATTATATTTTAAAGATACAGTAAATTTAAATTTTTCTAAATTTCTAGGTATAAATGTACACAGTACAGTAGAGTTTTATTTAAATAAAACAATTAAATTAAATAAACAAATGAGTATTATATGAATTTGGTATATTTTTGTAATTATAATGTTTGTAGTAAGTATTTTTGTTTATGCTCTTCATGATCTATGTACTTATTTAGATATTTATGTAAATGGGCATATCACATTTTATCCCAATATTATTGCTAATAATATAAATGATTCTACTAATTCATTATATGATATGCTAACAATATTAAGATTAATTAATTATGTATCTTTAATAGCTATTTTATCTTTAGTAGGCTTAATACTGTCAAAATTTCATTTAAATAAAAATGTAAATAATATTTATATTTGATTATTAATTTTAATATTAATATTAACTCTAGCTTTTACTGCTTATATCTTTAACGATTTATTTATAAATATAAACAATTATGTAAATACATATATTAATTTAAAATAATAATTAAAGTGTAATTAAATAATAGTATATAGAGTATAATGGTATCCAATTTACAAGGAGATCATCCATTATTTAATGTAATTTAGTACAAATTTAAAATAATTTGTACTAAATTACCCCCTTTTCTATAAATTTATTTAATAAAAGGGACAATAAATAAATAAATATAATTCTCTTAGTTTAATTTAAAACGGTATTCCTTAATTTAAAAGGGTATTATAAATAGTTTTTAATCAAAAATAAAAGAAAAATAGAAAAGGATGAAAATTTTATAAATTCTCTTAGTAATAAAGTAGAATAATATAATATTAATTATATAGATTTAAGTTACAATCTAGAGAATAAAATCTAACATTGTTATAAATATTACGTCTAGACTTAATTATAATTTTACAATGTTTAGGGTATTAATATTTAATTTTGTTTTTAATATCACATAAGAATAACTAATTTTCTGGCTAGATTAAAGCCATCCCGTTTTAATGCTCAAAAGCTTAAAAAAAAACAGTAAACATTGTAAAATTATAATCTTCAATTTAATTAAATAATTATTTAACTGACAATAGTTATGTAATTTTCGGATTATTTGGAGCTACTTCTGTGTTTATTTAAAAATCTTTAATTAAAAACTATTTAATAATAAATAAATTTAATAGTTTTACTACAATAGAAACTCCAACAACTAATACTGATTTATATACAATAAGAGCTTTAACTAAAGATAGTTTAAATGCATCTCCTACAAAAAATCCTTTTTCTGCAGATAGATTAAATCCTATTCAAAGTCTATTTGATAGACCAGAAATATGAAAAAATGTAGGAACTCAAACTCAAATTAATTAGATTGTTCAAGCTACTAAATCTTTAGTAGATGTAGGAACTCAAACTGTAAATAATCTTATAGCATTAAAAACTTTAGATGAAATTGTTCATATAATAGACAATAAACCAAGTTTTTTCTTTGATGCTCCTTTAGCAAATACTCCATTTTACCTGATCCAAATATCATTAATTAAATTAATGATATTAATTGAATATAATCTTTTTTCAATTAGAATATTAAATTTATAAATTTTATAGATTCATTAATTATTAATTTACCCTCTTCAAATAATAAATTCTTTTACTAAAAGAGTAAACAATAATTAAATTCAATAGAAATATTGATTATTTATTTGTTTACATTTGAACCCTAAATTCATAGTATCTTGTGCTCACTATGAATTTATAATTTCATTTTTGTGTGTTTAATTAAGTTTAACAATAATTATTATTATTATGTGTAAATTTAAGTAGGATCCTCAGAGACTACACGTGAAGCTCCTTAAATAACTAAAAATTAGGATGAAGATATAGTCCAGCCATTATTGAAAGATAACGGGTATTACATAAATGTATTAAGTATTGTGATCTAATAACTTCCATAAGTTTAGTATGTTCACAAAATTTCTCAATTATAATTAAAAAAAGATTATCAAAACTTGAAAAATCCAAATTAACTATTGAAAGTCCAATAAATGAAATTATTATAGGATTATTACTAGGAGATGGACATATTCAAAAAAGATCTTTAACTGGTAATTCTAGATTTATGTTTAGTCAAAGTAGTTTAAGAATACAACATATTAACTATTTTAACCACGTATTAGAATTATTTATTCCCTACTTATCTAAAGATTTTAAACTTAAAACAAAATCATTTATAAATAAGAGAACTAATAATAGTTATAGTTCCGTTAATTTTGCTACATTATCATTGCCATGTTTTAATTATTATAGAAATATATTTTATAATTCAGATAATTTTAAAATAGTTCCTTCAAATATACAAGATTTACTTACTCCTAGAGGTTTAGCTTATTGAATTATGGATGATGGTTCTCTTCAAAATAAAGGTTTACATTTAAATACTTATGGTTTTAGCAATCAAGATGTTTTAAAATTAAAAATTATCCTAGAAAATATGTTTGGAGAAAATACCTTGAAATGTTCAATACATAAACATAAAAAAGGAGAAAGAATTTATATATGGGGAGAAAGCATGGATGTGATAAGACACAACTTATCTAAGTTTATGCATAAAAATATGCTTTACAAAATAAACTCATTTAATTAATATATTATGTTCCTGATTTATTACCATATTATGCTATTTTAAGATCAATTCCAAATAAATTATTAGGAGTATTAGCAATGTTTGGATCTTTATTAATTTTATTAATATTACCATTAACTGATTTATCTAGAATAAGAGGAAATCAATTTAGACCTGCTATGAAATTAGCTTTCTGGTTCTTTGTTGTAGATTTTTTCATTTTAATGTGGATAGGTTCTCAACATCCAAATTCACCTTATTTAGAAATTGGTCAATTTGCTACTGCATTTTATTTCTTTTGGTTCTTATTACTGGTACCAGTAATTGGATTAATTGAAAATAGTTTATTTGATTTGGCATTAGAAAAATAATTACTTTAAATAATATTAATTTAACCCCTTTTCTTATTTAATTATAAATATTAAATTAATTAATAATAATAATAATAATAATAATAATAATAAGATAAATTAACTACTAAAATATAATTTAATTTATAAATTAAACATAATTATTAGGTTTTATTTGTGTATAAATATGGAAGCAGAACTTGAGTGGTTGAGTGTCTCCCTTTTAAGGAGAAAGTCCTGGTTCGAGTCCAGGTGTTTTCAATTAATTATAATTAAATTAATTATTAAATAATTTAATAATAGATTAAATAATAATAATAATAATAATATTAATAATATTAATAATAATAATAATAATAATTATTCAATTATTTAATAATAGATTAAATTTATAATTATTAAATAATAATTATTATTAAATTAAAGTAAAGATTAAATTTATAATTTATTTATTACTGTTTAACTTAACTATTAAATATGATAATTGTAATAGAATAATATATTAAACTAATAAAAATATTATAAATAAAGATTATAGTAATATTAACTAATATTTTTATATATTTAAAAGAAGTAATAAAAATAAAATATTACTTATTATTTAAATTAATTAAATTTATTAGGGCAGGTGATCCGATTGGTAATGGTGATTCTCTGTAAAAGAATTGGTTAATAACTGTAAAAGGTTCGATTCCTTTACTGCTCAATTATTATTCAATTATTATTCAATTATTATTCTATTACAATTATTATTTATAGTTGAATAATAAGAATAAAACATTTAAGTAAATAATTATTAATTACAGTAATAATTAATATAAAAAAATAAAAGTAAATTAAAATAATAAATTTTAATTGTATTAAATTAAAAATGTTTATATTTTATAATTATAAAATAAAGACTGTAGCATAAATGGTTAATGCAATTCGCTCATAATGGATATTATAAGGGTTCAATTCCCTTCGGTCTTATATATTAAATTTATATTTTTTTAATATCTTATATATTAACTTACTATTAATAACTATAAATTTTTATTTCCATTATTAATTATAATTAATAAAAATTTGTTTATTTATAATAATATAAAAGAAGTATTTAATAAACAATTTAATATAGGGTATTTGGTCGAGTCTGGTTTATGGCGCTCGTCTTGAAAACGAGTACTTTTAAAAAAAGTCGTGAGTTCAAATCTCACAGTGCCCGTTTAAACTAATGAATTTTATAATTAAAATAAGAATATCATAAATTTAAACTGTTATTTAATACTTTATAAATGTTTATTATTAATAATTAAATTAATAATAATAATAATCATTATAAGTATAATATAAATAAATAATTTAATATTTATTAAAATAATAAATAAATAATTAAATAACAATTAACAGGATGAGTAATGATTTTTATTAGTATATTAATTTTAATAGTGGCTATTGCCCTACCTTCAAATAACAAAGAACTGTCTCCAATTTTATTTGCTAGAATATCTTCTCTAATATTTATTTATGCCGGAGCATTATCTTTTAATGCTTTATACATTCAGTCAATTGGATCTGGTATAGGAATATATAGTGGATTATTCCATATTACTGTAGTGTCACAATTATTAGAAATCTTTTTATTAATAATAGGATCTTTAATACTAATTTCTTGGCCACTACTTAAAAATACATTTTCTAATTCTAATGTATTATCATTAAATATAGAAACAAGAGAAATAATAGAAAGAGAAACAACTAAGGATAATGTATTATTAATGAATTTAAATTCTAAATTACAAGAAAAAAATAAGTTAAATATAAATGCTACTGAATATTCTTTAATAGTATTGTTTAGTACATTGGGAGCTTCTTTATTAGTATCCTCATTTGATCTAGTATCAATGTATTTAACTATAGAATTACAATCATTTGGTGTATATATCTTAGCAACAGTATATAGAGATTCAGAATCTGCTACTAGAGCAGGTTTAAAATATTTTTTATTAGGAGGTCTTTCTTCTTGTATAATATTACTTGGTGCTAGTATACTGTATAGTTATACAGGTCTAACTAATTTTGAATCTATTTATAGTTTAATAACAGTTTCTGCTCCGCATGCTTCGCTTGCTTCGCATGCTTCGCTTGCTTCGCCTGAAGCAGAATACATAAATATTATTCAAGGTTTAAATTTAGGTTTAATATTAATTATTGTAGGATTATTATTTAAAATAGCAGCTGCGCCTTTACATAATTGGGCACCTGATGTATATGATGATAGTCCCACCATAGTAACAATATGGTTACAAATAATGCCTAAAATATCCATTTTAATATTATTATTAGAATTACAAACTCAAATAGGATTAATTGGAGGATTTACATTTATTGATTTAAATAATATAGAAATATTAGATTCTATATCAATAAATACAAATATTATTACAAATAACATTTCTAATGGAATGAATAATATAATAGGTAACGTAGTATACGTAGGAGGCATAGAAGAAAACAATAGAATTTATATAATAAAATTATTATTATTAATAAGTTCTTTATTATCATTAATAATAGGTACTGTACTAGGTCTAGCTCAAACTAAAATTAAACGATTATTAGCTTATAGTACAATATCTCATATTGGATTTATTTTATTAGCTGTAGCTATTAATACAGTACAATCTATAGATTCATTAATTTTTTATATTATTCAATATTCAATAACTAATTTAAATACTTTTTTAATAATTATAGCATTTAATTATATTATTATACAATCAATTAATACAACTAAAAATAAAGTAAATGGAAAAAAAGGAGAATTAATGAACGATATTAAATTTATATCAGAACTTAAAGGTCAATTTTTTTCAAATCCTTTACTAAGTTTAAGTTTAACTGTTTGTTTATTTTCTATGGCTGGTATACCTCCATTAATTGGTTTTTTTTCTAAACAATTTGTGTTATATTCAGCAATACAAAATGGATATTATTTCATGAGTATAGTAGCTATAATAGTAAGTGTTATTAGTGCTTCTTATTATTTAAAAATTATTAGAGTACTTCATACTGAATTAAATATTAATGAAATAGTTTTAGTAAGAGACAATATTACATTAGACACATCTTCATATTCTTTAAATAATGAAACAAAAATTAATTATAGTCCTATAATTAATTTAAATAATGAAAATTTAAACTATACTACTCTTTCAACTAATACTAATATTAATACTAATATTAATACTAATATTAATACTAATATTAATACTAATATTAATACTATAACTAAAAATAATAAAGATATTAACTATAATTCATTTTCATTATTAACTAATTTCCATAGTTTTTTAATTTCTACTTTAACATTAACAATATTATTGTTTGTTCTTAAACCTTCTATAATCTTAAATAGTACACAATTACTATCTTTATCTATATATAACTATTAATGAATACTTTAATAATATTTTTTATTTTTGTTCCTATTTTAGCTTTTATTTTACTTGCTTTAAATATTTTATTAGCAACTCATAATCCTTCAGAAGCTAAAATGTCTCCTTATGAATGTGGGTTTTTACCTGTATATGGTCAAACTAGAAATAATTTTCATATCCATTTTTATTTAGTAGCTATGTTATTCTTAATATTTGATTTAGAAATTTTATTACTATTTCCAATTGCTGTCACTTTATACCAAGTTTCAATGTTTGGATTCTCTATAGCACTAATATTTTTTTTTGTATTAACTATAGGTTTTATATTAGAAATTGGTTCAGGATCTATTAAAATTAACAGATTCAAATAAAATACAACTAAAATATTTAATTTGTTATAATTATAACCCCTCCAATAAATAATAAGTATATAAATTCCAATAAATAATATGTATATAAATTCCAATAAATAATATTAAATATAAAATCAAAATATTTTACAATACAAAATATAAATATTATACAATACAAAATAAAAATATTTTAATTAAAGTATTTTTATATTCTTATTTATATAATAAAGATTAAAAATTATAGAAACAATTTATAAATATTACTACAAGACCGAAGGATCCGAAGGATCCGAAGGATCCGAAGGATCCGAAGGATCCGAAGGATCCGAAGGAGAGTATTATTAGTTTATATCTAATCTTTAATTATAAAAACCTGGTTAATTATTTGTTTTATTAGTAATAAGTTTATCAATATAAAAAATGTTTCAATTATAATTATTTAAATTAAAAATTAATTTAGGTTTTAATATTACTAAAATTAAAAGTAGTCAAATTAATAATGCTTCGCATCTTCGCATGCATTGACTAGTGCAAGAGTTAAGTTTACAGATGGTTCTGTAGTAAACCTGCAAAGTTTATATAATTTAAGGTTCAATTCCTTCTTAACTCTGTAATTAATAATTAATTTAATTAAATTAATTATTAAACTAAATTTTGTAATTATAAATTAATAATAAAATATTAGAATTTATTAATAACATTTAAATTAAAAGAGAATTATAAAAATTTTAAATTATATTTTAATATCTTAGTTTTAATTATTTAATTCAAAATAAAAATATAAATATTATATTCTCTTAGTTTAATGGTAGAACTACATTCTTCTAAAGTGTTAATTTTGGTTCAAATCCAAAAGAGAATAAAGTTTTAATTTTTTATCTAAATTATATTTTTTATATTGATGCTTTAAATTTATAATATTATAAACAAAATAATTTATTTAAACAATATAAAATTAATTTTTAGAATAATTTTATTCTAATTCTATATTTATTCTATAATATAATAGGTATTTTAATATAATATTTAAGTAGAATAAATTAATTATAGTTACAGTGTTTTAATAATTAAATAATAAAAAATAAATTTAATATATTATTTAATATTAATTAAAAAAAAAAATATATATTTATATATAATATATATATAATAAAATATATAATTATAGTAATATAAATATAAATAATAATAATTATTATTATTATTATTATTAAATATTATTAACCTTTTTAACTTAATTTTATAAAATTAAAAAAAAAAATTAAAGATTAAAATATTTTTATAGTTCTTATTATTATATAAGAATAATACCTAGATATAATATCTAGCCATTAAAATTTAATAAATAATAAAGTAATTTAATTATAATATTAAAATAAAATTTTAATAACAAGTGAATAAAAAAAAAAAATTAGAAATGATAAACAATAATTTAATATATACAATATTAAGTATATTAATAAATTTAATAGATGTTTTATGTGTTTTATTACCAGTATTACTTTCTGTAGCTTTTATGACCATAATTGAAAGAAAACAGTTAGCAGCTCATCAAAGACGAGTAGGTCCTAATACTGTAGGTTATTATGGTCTATTACAACCATTCAGTGATGCTTTAAAATTAATATTAAAAGAAACTATAATACCATCTCAATCTAATAAAATATTATTTTATTTAGCTCCAGTATCAACTTTAATATTTAGTTTATTAGGTTGGGGAATAATACCATTTGGACAAGGTTTAGCAATATCTGACTTTTCATTAGGTATTTTATACACATTAGCACTATCTTCTTTAGGAGTATATGGTATACTATTTGCAGGTTGGTCCGCAAATAGTAAATATGCTTTTTTAGGTTCTCTTAGATCTACTGCAGCTATGATTTCATATGAATTAATTTTAAGTTCTGCTATTTTAATAATAATATTATTAACAGGATCTTTTAATTTAACTACTATTATTGAATATCAACAATCAATTTGGTTTATTATACCATTATTACCTGTTTTTATATTTTATTTTATTTCAATTTTAGCTGAAACATCAAGAACACCTTTTGATTTACAAGAAGCTGAATCTGAATTAGTGGCAGGTTTCTTCACTGAACATTCTAGTGTTCCTTTTGTTTTCTTTTTTTTAGCTGAATATAGTTCTATTGTTTTATTTAGTTGTATTACTGCTATATTATTCTTAGGTGGATATAATTTACCTGAATTGTTTGTAAATGATACTTTTTTTAATATTCAATCTATTATATTAGGTCTAAAAACTTGTATTTTTTGTTTTATGTTTGTTTGGTTTAGAGCTACTTTACCTAGATTACGGTATGATCAATTAATAGATTTATGTTGGTTAAATCTTTTACCAGTTGCTGTAGCATTTATAATACTAGTACCCAGTATTTTAATAGCATTTGATATTGCTCCCTATTAATATAGGTATTTAATTTAATATGTTTTTTTTTTTAATTATCCCCTTTTTATTAACTTATTATACAACTTAAGTAAATTAATTTAATAATATATTATTAAATAAAAAAAAAAAAATATTAGTGTATATATTTTAAATCATTATATATAAAAGACTTTTAAAAGTAAAGTATATTATATTATATATTATTATATTATATATTATCAATATTAATTTTTCTATTTCACCAAATACCTGTGAAATCTCTTTGAAATACTTGTGAAATACCTGTAAATAAATATTAATTAATTTAATAATATATATAACCCCTTTAATTTAAAATTTTATATTCTTTTTCTTTTGTATTAATATATTAAAATATATATTGTATTAATATAAATTTTATTTTTAGTATTTTACTTATTTTATTAATATAAAATAGATCAAATATATGTTAATATATTATAATATAAAATATTAATTCAAATAAATATATATTTTATATTATTAAATATCCTCAATATCTCATTTATTATTAATTTGAATATGTATTCATTATTAATACTTACTTAATTAATTAAGTAGAGATAGTTCTAATATTATATCTTTTTTTATTGAACCTATATAAATTATAATTTATTAAATAATGCCTCAATTAATACCATTTTATTTCTTAAATCAATTATCTTTTTCATTCTTATCTTTATTAACTTTAATTTTTATATTTTCTAAATATATTTTACCTTTATTTACATTTCAACAAGTAATACGAATGTACATAACAAAATTAGGTAAATAATATAAATATATTATTAATGAAATAACTATAACCCCTTTTCTATTTCTAATAACAATAAATAACAATAAATAACAATAAATAACAATAAATAACTATTATATATTTATATTAATAATATAATTATATAATAAATAATATTATAAAAGTATATTATGTATATATTAATTATGTAATTTAATATATATACTATATATGTAATGTAATTTATTATATAATATATACTAATTATGTAATGTAATTTATTATATATTATTATATTAAGAGTGTAGTATTAATTGGCTAGTATGGCGATCTCCAAAATCACTGGTAGGTGTTCGAATCACCTCACTCTTGTATTGTTATTAATAAAAATAATATTGAGCCCTTAGCTTAATTGGTAGAGTACCTAATTGTCAATTAGGGTGGTCCCAGTTCGAATCTGGAAGAGCTCGTATCTTATTATTTATTATAATTTATTATAATTTAATAAATTATTAAATTTTTATAT
>Ga0209732_1000007_pt1 | contig 18964 bp, 12 predicted proteins | sample JacPinW_OM1H0_O1_FD_187955 | JGI IMG/M metagenome (GOLD analysis project Ga0209732, IMG submission 187955) | Forest soil microbial communities from Algoma, Ontario, Canada - Jack Pine, Ontario site 1_JW_OM1H0_O1 (SPAdes) (version 2) | ecosystem: Environmental > Terrestrial > Soil > Boreal...
TATTCAAGCTTGGCTGCAAATTAACTTTAATTTTAAAGTCTTTCTTGCAATTTATCCGGTTTTCCTTTAAAGTTTAAAGGGGGCTTATTGATGACAAGGGGATAAATTTAATTAATATATAAAAAAATACGACGAATTATAAAATTAAATTAAATTTACCGCCGTGTTAATTGTTTAAACCCAACTCGCGTACCCTTTTAATCGGCGAACAGCCGAACCCTTCCAAGCTTCTACACCCGGAGGATAGGATGAGTCGACATCGAGGTGCCAAACAGCCGGGACAATGTGTACTCTCACCGGCTATCAGCCTGTTATCCCTAGCGTAACTTTTATCGATTGATCCCCGTCTATTCCATTATATAGCGAGGGGTCACTATGCCCTACTTACGTATCTGTTTGACTTCTAAGTCTTTCAGTTAGGTATGCTTTCCGCCATTATACACTCCAAAACCTTTCACTGGTTTATTGATCTCCATTCAATTTCTAGCTATACCTTGTAATAATAAATTTTATTTATTTTATTTAATTCTTTTTTTGTATTAAAAAAAAATACTAGAGAATTAATAATTTTGTTTTTGTCTGTATATTATAATAAAAAATTATAATATTATAAATTAAAAATCTTTGGATGTACTTTGCTACTTTTTTAAAGACGACCGCCCCAGTCAAACTACCAATTAGTCATTTCTCCCTTAAATTTCAATTTATAAGGTAAACAAGGATTTAATTCTAATTCTAAGGTTTTCCAATTTAAGTCTATCGACATGCCTAATTACTATTAATAGAATTTAAATCAATGTGATAACTAACTACAGTAAAGCTGCATAGGGTCTTCCCGTCCCTCTGAAGACAGCGAGCATCTGCACTCGCAATTCAATTTCACTGAGCAAGTTGTAGAGACAGTGAGACCATCGTTACATTATTGATACTAGACCACATTTAATGGCCAATTTATTTTGCTACCTTAGGATCCTCATAGTTAAGACCGCTATTAACCAGACTTTCGATTAGTAACTTTAATATTACCTCTCTTATATTAATGGCATTGGGCAAATTTCATCCAGAATACTATTATATTAATTATTGCTCTGAATTGTGTTTTTAGTAAACAGTCGTGGCCTCCGATTTTATTATACCATATAATTAATTAAATTATGGTTAATTTAATTTTATATGGTTTCTCTTATCGTCAAACTTATGAGAACAACTTGCCGAGTTCCTTAACAACTTTTAGCTCTACGCCTTAGTATTCTCTACTTACGAACCTGTGTCGGTTTCGGGTACGGTAGTAATTAATTTATTTAAAGAAATAAATTATATATTTAATTTTCCTGATCTATTATAAATTAACCATATAGATTTTCAATATATTACTCATCAGTCAAAACTTTGGTTCTGAACCTTAGAGGCCGCATTAACATAAGGTGGTTTAACCTTTCCTTATAACCCTTTCGTATTCGGCGAGAAGTATTATAACTTCTTTTTACGTTACTCATGTCAGCATTATCTCTTCAGTTATTTACAAACAATGAAACACTGTTTATCATCAATTATACTGAATGTTCTACTACCTAATTTATAAATATAAATAAATTTTATATTTATAATTAACAGGATATCGGTTGATTATTTAAGACCCGTTAAATTTTCGGCGCAATAGTCTAAAGGCTGCTACGTTGTTACAACGGTCATTAAAAGATAGCGACTACCAGGCTCACTTTACAGCTGCATTCAATCTATTACTTCCTTATTTTCACTTAATAATCATTTGGGACCTTGTTCCATGTTCTCGGCTGTTTCCGTCTTGACTATCCAACTTATCATGAATAGTCTGAATATCTATTATCAATTTATGTTATTCCGAGTTTCGTTTCCATTGGTAAGATTTTCAAAGTCCCCTCAACCTAAATATTTTAATATAAATATTAAATTAATAATAATTATATTATTAATTGGGAATTACCGTGCTGTACCTCCATAAATTTCTTAATAGATGTCATACTTAAATATGTTTCGTAGAAAACCAGCTATCACCAGTTCAGATTGGCATTTCACCGCTTTCCAAAACTCTTCGGAGAATTTTGCAACATTCAACCGTTCGATCCATTATAATCTGGTTTTGGAAAGATCAACTGGCTTCGGGTCTAATAATAGTAACTATCCCAAAACTATTCTTTGTAAATAAATCACTTATATTTTAATGAATTTTTAATATATAAGGAATTTATTCTATTTTTATTATAGTAAAAATATTTTAAAAAATAAATCCAATTTATACAAATTTAAATATTTTTTATTATACAAATAATTCAGTCGCTTTCGCTAAGGCTAATTAACCTTGCTACTATCATTAACTTACTGACCCATTATGCAAAAGGTACGCCGTCATTTTATATTTTAAAACTTCGACTGCTTATAGAATTACTAATTCAAGCCTATTTCATTTCGTTATACAACGAACTATTTCAACTTTTCCTTTACAGTACTTTTCACTATCGCTAAATTTATTATACTTAGCCTTAGAGGATGGTTCCCCTATATTCCGACAAGTTTTCTCTCATCGTACTTATTTTTAAGAAAATTTTTTATATTTTACAGGACTTAATACCTTCTTTGGAAATTAATTTAATTCAAATAATTATTATATAAAAATTATATTATAATTAATAATATTCCAATTTTATTCTTTATAATTAATTTTATATTATTTCAAATATTTTTTTTTCTTAGGCTAATCCGATTTCACTCACCATTACTTTCGGAGTCTCGGTTGATTTCTTTTCCTTTCCTTAATACAATGTTTTGCTTCAGGAAGTATCAATATTTAAGGTTTCCCTTAGGATCGCCACAATTTGTTTACTATTAATTATTATTAATGAGTTTGTGGCTTTTGGTTATAACCTCCTTTTTAATAAATTTGCTAGTTATCCTTAATAATTCCTTTAAATTACTTTGATGTTTGTACTAAATTGTCATCTATACTTTTAATATTAATATTTAATTTAAAACTATCCATTGAATTTATTGTGGAAATTAGATTCTCCTATAGAAATTCTTAAAGATATTTGTCATGTTTAAGTTCATGAACCAGAAGATTTAAGTTCTAATTTAAATTCTAAATAGAAATTTAATTATCCCTTTGTATAAATAGCATATAAATAGACAAAGTCCAATCCGTCTAATTTAATAAAAAACAAAAATTAAACCTCTGAGCTAATTAAAAATATTTTAATAAGATTAGACTTTAATATTTTATTAAGAAGAAAATTATAAATTTAAACTAATTCAATTAATTAAAATTATAATCAATTTACATTAAGCAAATGATTATAATATTTTCATAATTTCTTTTAATTATTTATTATTATTATATTTTAGGTATAAAATTTAAATATAGCTGAAAAAAGGAATTGAACCTTTATTTTACCGTCATGAATGGTAAGTTTTAACCATTTAAACTATTTCAGCTTAATATTTAGAATTAAATCAAGTAAATTAATAAATAGATATAATCAAAATTATTTTATTATTTTATCTATTTATTTTATAAATATAAATTATTTCACTATATTATTAATAGAATTTAAATAAACAAAGAATTAATCAATTTATTATATAAAACTAATTGATTTAAATCTTTTTAAAATTTTATTAAATTAAAATATTTTTATAATTGATTTAATTATAATAATCAAATGAGTTAGAAAAATATCTACAAAACTAAATATGTTCATATATTTATTAAAACATAAATTTTATTTATTTAATATAAAATAAATTTATTAAAAATAAAATATTGCTGGTTCAATCTAAATATTTATAAGTCTGAATATAGGAATTAAAGATATCTCATTTAATTAATAATGTATAATAAACAAAATTAAATATTTAAATAATTTATTTAAATTTAATTACTAAAGTGTTTGATAAATAATATATTATTATTTAAATGAATATTTTTCTATTTTTTTATCCATAGATTATTCTATTTTATTATATTAAATTATAAAATAAACTTTTATTTAAGTTTATTCATAGACCTAGGACCTTAACTTAAAATTAATATTTATTTTATTATAATATTTTAAATATTAATTTTACAGGTTTAGATATCATAACTCATTCTTGATTAAAGATATAATTAATATTAAACTTATTTATTTAATTAACATTAAATATTTTAATTAATTATAATTTAGGGTAAAATCAGAGATTTGAACTCTGAACAGCGTCGCCACAAAACGTTATTTTGCCAATTAAACTAATTCTACCTTATATTTTGGGGTTTTAAATTTTACAAATATTGTAATTATATCTAATTAAATATTTTTTATTAATAAACACTCTTTTAAAATATTAGTAAACCATTTCATTCTTATTGAAGGTAAATTTATTTAATAAATGAAACTGGATATAAATTTAAGTATGCTTCACCTTAATTTTTGTTTTTGTTGTTTTTTGTTTAAATATTATTTTCATTGAGTTTAAATTTAATTAGCTTCAATAGTTTTATTTATTACATTATTTGCTATATTACTTCCGCTTTTGTATATTAGAATTTACAAATTTTAATTTTTATAATGGCACTTATTAATTTAGAAGAACTAATTTAATTATAGATAAGTTCAACTGATACAAATTTTCATCTTGTCTAATTAAATATTTTATAAGTTCAATTAGTTTTAAGCCGTATTTAAATATATCTTCATTACTGAATAAAAATTTAGAATCGTGTATTAATACATGTTATTGTTTTACTGCATCATGATCTAAAGGGTGTAAGAAATAATAAAATCATGAGTTAAAATCTTAAACTCTTCGAAGAAAATAACAGAATTTTAATATTTATAGAACTAAAAGCAAAATCAAGGTTTTATTTGATTTAAAGAAAGGGGGTAAAATATAAAAACAAAAATAATGGATAAAAATTAATTATTATAATTTTATAACCATAATAAGTATTAAATAATTAATTATTTAATTTTTATCTGTTGCTAAATCCATTAAAGTATTTTCAGCTAAACCAATAATAGGTACAATAATTAAGAATCAAGCAAAATAGAATGTAGTAGCAAATTGTCCTACTTCTACAAAAGGGCTTTCAGGATGTTGAGAACCAATTCACATTAATATTACAAAATTTACAATAAAGAATCATTGAGCTAATTTCATAGCTGGTCTAAATTGACTTCCTCTTATTCTTGATACATCAGTTAAAGGTAAAATTAATAAAATTAATAATGAACCAAACATAGCTAATACCCCTAATAATTTATTAGGAATAGATCTTAAAATAGCATAGAATGGTAAAAGATATCATTCAGGAACTATTGAAGAAGGTGTACTCATTGGATTAGCTGGTATATAATTATCACTATGTCCTAATAAATTAGGATAGAAGAAAACTATAACAGATAAAGCTAAAAAGAATGCAAAAATAGTTACAAGATCTTTAAATGTAAAATAAGGATGCATTGCATATCTATCTCCATTAGAAGAGATTCCATTAGGATTATTTGATCCATGGGTATGAAGAGCCATTAAATGAGCTATTACTAATGCAGCTAATAAAAATGGTAATAAAAAATGAAGAGAGAAAAATCTATTAAGTGTAGCATTACTTACACTAAATCCTCCTCATATTAATTCTACTAAATCTTGTCCAAAAAAAGGAACTGCTGATAATAAATTAGTAATTACTGTAGCCAAATCTTTAATTTTACCTATTCTAGCTTAAGCTTAATATGTTTAAAACAAGTAAATCATGTACATTATAATAAATTTTAAGGGTTATGTAAACATAACATAAAGAGATTAAACATAAATAAGTGTTTTTATACTCTTTTGTCATGTTTACTCTTTTATTCCATTAATTCCCCCACTTTTATTATATTAAAACTACTATGTTCTTTAAATTCAATTTTAACTTCTTTATATTTAAATATTAAACTCATTTTATCAATAGTTTTAATATCATATAAATTTAAAGTATCATTAATTTTATTTAAAAATATCTAATTAATATCAATGATTTACTTTTATTAATAACTAATATTGTGTGACTTAAAATAATATAAGGTTCATCTTGTCTACTATTTTTACTTAGAATTGGAATTAAAGCATATATTTTATTTTCATCTTATTGAGATAAAATTTTTAACACAGTATTATAATTCTGAAGATTTATAATTTTCTCTAAAATGGAATAAACCTTGGCACATATTATTTCTATCTGTTAAATTTCTTCTATCTAGACTATTAAAAACTTCAACTTGTTTATCATAAGTAGAAAAAAGATCTACAAGATAATCTACTAATTTTTCTGCCGTTTGTACATCCAAATCTTTTTTTAGAATTAAAAGTTTCTTCAATAAATTGAATTTTACCTTTTTCTTTACTAAATATCATAGTTTTTAATAATTTTGGAATATAATTAGATGGTTCAGGAGTTAATCCTAAAAATTTAGATGGTGTAATTGTTGACGAAGAAGATTCAGAATTAGGTGATGATCAAGATTCAGCTCAACTTTTTTCAGCTTTATTAATTAAATCATCTAATGAAGGAGAAATTAAAACAAATTTACCTTTAGAAGAGCTAGCAACAAATTGATTAATTTTCACTAATTCAATTTTAGATTTCATTGGAAAATATCTATTTCAAATTGAATTTGACTATTTAATTCTGATTGAATATTTTTATACAAATTTATCACTACTTAGACTTTTAGGCTAGTAGTTCAAGAAAAAGTTTTTCAAACCAAACTTGCTAAAAAGTGCCTTTTAATTTTTCATTTTCAAATGACTACACGACAAATTTTACCTATCACTGTAGGGTTATATGTTATTTATACAAAAAGATAGTTTTAAAAAGAATTCTAACAAATTTATCCTTTGGTAGAAATTTACATAGTTTAAAATAATTTATAGAGTTAAGTAGAATCGAACTACTTAAAATAAATTCTATCTAAAATTTACTGTTAACCATTAACATTTAACCCTTTATAAAAAGGGGGTAAATTTAATAAATATAAAATAATTGAAATCATTAAGATTTTAATTATTTTAAGTTTGAAGAATAGACATCATAAAAAGAATCATAGGATTAATTTGTGGGTCAAATAAATCATAGGCTGGAAAATGTTCAATTATATGTCTTAATTGTTGAGCACTTATATTAAAATCGATAAGATCTTGTCTATAAAGGATACTTAATTCTTCTACTTTTACTTGTTGAAGAATACCAATTGGTGTATTTTCAGGATATTCGTGTAAGTCATTTACAATGTCTCTTCAGGCTAGAAAAGCGTCTCTATCTAATATAGTTCGACTTTCTCTTGAAGTAATTGAAATTCCTTCTCTTACTTCGAATCCTCTTCAAATAGCATTTGAATATATATCTAGAAGTACATTTCCTTCTGATGAAGTTACACTTAGAGTTTCAGATGTACTTGTTTCTAATGAAATTACACTTAAAGTATCAGATGAAGCGTCACTTAAAGTATCAGATACACTTGAATCTAAGAAAGAGTTATTTAAAGTTTCAGATGAACTTGATTCTAATAAAGAATTATTTAAAGTATCAGAAGAACTTGATTCTAATAAAGAATCAATTAAAGTATCAGATGAACTTGAATCTAAGAAAGAGTTATTTAAAGTTTCAGATGAACTTGATTCTGATGAAGTTAATCTAAGAGGATTTGATGCTATTAATGATGTAAGAGCTAATCCATCTTTTTTTGAACTCTTTTTTAGAATAGAGATATTTTTAGAAAAAGAATTTAACTTAACTCAGTAATAAAATCTAAGACTAAAAACAATGAGAATTTTTACTAAAATAGCAAATAGAATGAATAATAAAGGCATTAATTTTTAATGAATAATATGTTGATCTCGTTTGATTAAAAAGAACTGTCTCTGCGTTATAAGCAATTTTGTTTTTTAAATTAATAATAATTTTGTTTTTTAATGAGACATTGATTGAATTTATAAAGAAATTATGTACATGTTATGGTTATGAATTAATATTAAATTAATAATATTAATTCTTTTTTATTGTGGGGTAAAATTTAATAAATATTAAATATTTTTAACTTACAGTTTTAATTTATGATTTATTACTTAATTTAGTAATATACATTCTAATTACTTGTTGGAAAGTAAATAATGGTAATACATATTTAGAAAAAACATAAATTAAAGAAAGTAAAATTAAAAATGAAAATGAAAATTGATTAATAAAATAAAATGGTATTAATTGAGGCATTAAAAATTGATGAATAATATGTTGATCTTGTTTGATTAAAAAGAACTGTCTCTGCGTTATAAGCAATTTTGTTTTTAAAATTAAAAATAATTTTATTTTTAAATGAGACATTGATTGAATTTATAAGTAAATTATGTACATGTTATGAATTAATATTAAATGTTAAATTGTTTAGAGTTAATTTTATCCTATTCTTAATATTTATTTGATTGAATAATTTATTAAGAAGGTGACTTATCTATTTTAACTCTTTAAAATAAATAATTTTGTTTTTAACATTTGTATTTTAACCCTTAAAATTTATAATACAAATATAATGCCTTGTGCTTCATTATAATAAATTTCTAATATCATATTATTATAATGAATAAAGATTCCGACTGTACATTAAGCATCATTTCAGACACCCACCGATGACCCAGTCTGTCGCGATAGTTTACTCTACCGACGGTCTTAATGCTAAACAAACATCTTTGACCTGTTTTCATCAGTATTGCTATAAAGTTCATTATATAAATTTTTAGTAAAAATTGCTTTATATTTAACTTTATAACTATGTATATTTATTTTTAATTTAATTTATATCTCATATCAGGAACTATGAAAGGAGATACTATATTTATAAGATCTGTCATAGATTCTTTTCATATGTAAATTATATATTGATCTGTGGGTCCAGCAGATTGAATAGAAGCTTTAATATTAAAATTACTATTTAAAGCTTTTATAATAAGTAAACAATCATTATAAGAAAAAGAATTAGTACAAATTTTTAAACTTTGACCTACTTTAGCTGCATCATCCATAATTCAAATAGCTAAAGCTAATGGTGTTAAATATTGATCGATACATTCTGGCACATGTTTAATTTTATTATTGTATCATAGATCATAAATTCAATTAAAATTAGTATAAGTTCAAGTTGAAAATCTTACTATTTTTCTTATTTTACCTTTACTACCTAATCTTGTAGTAATAACAGGTAATTTAGAATTACAATAACCTAATTCAGATAATAGTTTATGTAAGAACAACATATATTCTACATGAACAGCTTCTTGATGAAAACTAAATCTAGTTCCTACTCCTAATAATCTTTTTTCACCATGAGCACCTCCAAGAAGAGATCCAAATATAATAGAGATAATATCTTTATTGTGAGGACCTATTCTATAAATACCTTTAAGTCTACTTACTTTAGGTTTATTATTTAAATAAATAGGTGTTATTAATAAAAAAGATAAACAAATTAAAAACAAATTATACATTTGAGGCTTATTAAAGCCACCTCATAAACTCATTTGACCGTAAGGTAATACATACAAACTTACTTAATATGTAAATTTACATTATAAGCTAGAATAACTTTAAATTCGTATATCCTATTAGTTAAACAAATGTTAATTAACTAAAAGTTTCGACTGTGCATTAAGCATCATTTCAGACACCCATTAGTGACCCAGTCTGTCGCGATCATTTATATAACCGACGATCTTAAAGTTTAACCTTCTTTGATCGTTTTCACTAACATCGCCAAATAATCTTAAAGACTATTCTATATCTCCGTCGAGAAATACCACTTTAATCTCTCTTTTTCTATAAAGATTGCAGAAAGATTTTTACTTGCGGGACTATGATTTAATAAAAATAAAGTATAATAAATTGTAAGGCAGGGTTTCATTAACTTTTTTAATAAGAATAAAATTTTAGGTAATATAAACATAACAAACAAATAATAATATTTTACATTTGTTGCTCTGTTTACTCTTTTATTATTTATTAAAATATTTTAAAAAGGGGGTAATTTTAATTAAATAATACTTTTATATTTTTGTTTTTCTTTTGTTTTTGTATAAATATTTAACTATTCATTGTCTTTTTACTAAACCTTTTTCTGTTTTTAAGGCTCTTCTAATAGTTTTTTCACCACAGTTTATAGATTTAGCTGCATCTAAAATAGTAGAATATTCACCATAAACAGTTCCATTAAGATTATATAAAACTACAGGTCTTGTATTGGTTATACATTTTTTTGTAGTGTCATCAGACATAGGTGGTCTATTCAAAGCTTTATCTCTCATTTTATTTATTGTTTCAGGAGAAAGATTTTTACCTCTGTTTAAACAACCTATCATTTCTCGTCTGGCGTCACTAAACACATCTTTCATTTTTAGTCTATCAACTTCAGTATGTTTATAACCAAAACTAGAACCTGCTTCAGTTAAAATATTATAATTAGGCAATAACAATTTTAAATATCTATCTTCTAAATCCAACAATTCTTTATTATTTTCTTTGGTAACAATATTAGGATATAAATCTAATATAATAAAAGCGAAATTTTTTAATCCATATTTTTTTACTGCTGATTTAACTATTTTGCTACCTCTGAAATAAATTAAATGATTACTGAATCTAGCGTAAAATCTGCTAGTTGCAGCAGAACCTATATAGTAATCTTTAGTTATTTTATTAATTATCATGTATATACCGCTTAAACCTTTAGTTTCATTTAATATTTGTTTTCTAATATTTTCAGAATCTAGGTTTTCAAAAATATATATAGGATTTAACCCTAATTCTCTAATTATTGTAATCAATCTTTCTAAACAAGAAGGTTCACTACCTTTACTTGAAGAAGGAATTGTACTATATTTTCTTATATAGAGGTTTTTTAAAGGATATATTGTTTTATTTTTTAATTTATCATACTTTGTATTTTTTATTCTATTCCCTGCCTCAATTTTTTTAATTAAATTAATTATAACATAATATGTAATAATTAAAAAAATTGCATAAAAAATACTTTCATTAAACCATTTTGGGCTATAAACGTAACCCAGAAAAGCTGTAGCCATCATTAATATTAAGATTATTACTCCTATACTTCAAACTAATATTCTAGGTGATTTATATGAACTATAATATAAACCTCTAGCTATATGAGCATATACAAAGATAAAGAAGAATGAAGCAACATTAGCATGTGTATATCTTAATATTCAACCAGCATTAACATCTCTCATGATATGTTCTACACTATTAAAAGCAAAATCTACATGAGGTTGATAATGCATTGCTAAAAATACTCCAGTTAAAATTTGTATTATTAAACAAGTTCCTAATAAAGATCCAAAGTTTCATAAATAAGAAAGATTAGCTGGTTGAGGTGAATCTACAATATAAGAATTTAATAATCTTAATAATACATTAGTTTTTAATAATCTCATTTTATTTATTATTTTAATTTTAATTAATATTATTTATTTAATTTATTTTCAAAATATTTATAAAATTATTAAATTATTATATCTAATTTAATTTTTGAAATTTATTATAAAATATTAATTTATGGTATATTATACCCTATTTTAAAAAATAGTTATAGAATTATTTTAAATAATTTTTTGTTTATATTTTATTATTATAAATTATTTAAGATAATAAATATATATTTTAGTTAATTTTGTAGTTAAATTATTATATTAAATTTATAATAATTTTAATTATATATAAATTAATATAATTGATTTTTTAATAATAACAATATTATTTATTAGAAATAATTTAATGGCTATTATAACTACTCACTTGATAACAATATTATTTTAATATATAGAAATTTTATTATATATTTTATTATAATTTCTAATATTAATTATTGTATAAATATTCTGACAATGTAATTAATTTACAATTTTAAAAACAAAACACACACAAAAATAATTTATATAAATTTTGTTTATATTATAATAAGTCTAATAGACTAAGATATATATATAAGCCCAAGAAGATTTGAACTTCTATGAATTTCTCATCAAGAAATCATTCTACCATTAAATTATAGGCTTTATTTAAGATATTTTTATATTTTAATAATAAATACATTTTTAATAAAAAATATAATTTTTAATACAGATTTAATTTAATACTTTTATATTTATATATTTGTTGTTTTTGTTGTTTTTGTTTTTTTATTATTAATAATAAAAATAGGGGGTAATTATTAAAAAGAATTAATATTTTTAAACTAAAATATTATAGTGTTTAATATATAAATATAAAAATATATAAATATAAAAAATTAACTATTAGCTTGATCAACTCAAGCTAAATAATCTTGAACAGAAACAGCTTCAATAAGAATAGGCATAAATCCATGTCATACTCCACAAATTTCACTACATTGACCATAGAATGTCCCAGTTCTTTCAGCTATAATAGAAGATTGATTTAATCTACCTGGTACAGCATCAATTTTAAGCCCTAATGAAGGTACAGCGAAAGAATGGATTACATCTGCTCCAGTAATAATTAATCTAATATGACAATCTACAGGTATTATTACTTTATTATCTACGTCTAATAATCTAAATTGTCCTAATTCTAAATCAGATTCAGGTATCATATATGAATCAAATTCTATAGATTCACCACTTTCAGTTACATAATCAGAATATTCATAACTTCAATATCATTGATGACCTACTACTTTTATAGTTATTGTAGGTGATATTACTTCATCTAATAAATATAATAATCTAAAACTTGGGAAAGCTATAGCTATTAATATGAAAGCTGGTGTTATTGTTCAGATTAATTCAATTAATGTCAATAACTCACATAGTTTCCTATATGACTGGACTATATCATACCGTAGTAACGGCTTTCACGTGTAGTCTCTGAGGAACCTACTGAAATTAAAACCAAAATATGTTTAATAGTTATTTTTTATAATAAATAAAAAATTAAAACAATAACTAGAAACTTTTATTGTAAACCAAACAGACAGAGAATAAAACAAAACCAAAATTTAAATAATCTTTTGTCTGGCTTACTCTTTTATTAAATTTGATATTAAATTAACAGCGAAGTTTCCATGATTCGAACCTGAACATAAAGGCGACAAACATTTATGATCGAAACCAATCGATATAAACCCCTTACAATTATTTTTAATAGAAAAGGGGGTAAAATTTCTAATATAAGATTATAATAATAATTACAATCTAATTTCATCAAAATAAAGTGAAATATATAGCTTCATTAATATCAGCATTATTTAATTGTGTTAAAGTAAATGAATCAATAATACTTCTTACATATGTATCTGTTAGCATGTTATTATGAATTTCATTACCAAAAAATTCTAAGATTTCTTGGTGTTTTAATTCATGTAAATTATAAACTATCATATCTAAATTTGGTATAATCGGTATATCTTGATATGGTGTAGGTAATACAGTTGTTCCAGTACTTACACTATTTAGTATAGTTTGTATTCCTACATCAGAATATACATTTGATGAAGTATTTAAATCAGTATTTAAATAGTCGAAATCACTATTATTTTCTGAATTATTTTCTAAATTATTTCAAATTGAACTAACAAATTTATATCCTATTAATCCAGCAGTTCCTGCAAAGATAGAATAAAATATTAAATCATTATTTAAAATATAGTTAAATAAAGTCATTGTTTTGTTTATGTTTTTATTTTTTATATAAATTAGAGTTAATGTGACAAATTCTCATATCTAAAATAAGTAAAAATTATATTAGACATATTAAGGATTTTATAAGTCTTATATATAAATTGGAATTAATGTGGCAATTTTAAGGATCTTATAAATCTTTTCCATTATCTTTTGGAGTCTAACCAAAATTAACATTTAAATAAGAAATGCAGTTCTATCGTTGAACTAAGAGAATTTATTAAATTTAATCCACTCTATAATTTTTTGTGTATTTTTAACAATAAACCTTTTATATGTATTAAAAATAAGTAAAATAAATATTTTATTTCTTTTTCTTTTAAGTCATAAATTTATTTTTAAACTATCTATTTTTTGTTTCTAGTTTAGTTGAAAAGGGGGTAATTTTTAGTTAAATAATTCTTTTTGTGTTTAGAATTTTCTTAATTCTATTTTTGGTTTGTTTTTTTTGGTTTTGTTGGTTTTAATTTTTTGGTTTCCTGCTGATTGTCCATTGTGTCATCCTTTAGAATTTTCACTAATAATATTTTATATTATAGTATCTAAGGCTTTAGGAGTTTCCAGCATATAGTGAAATTTAATTCAAAGTTTTTCTAAGTTTATTTTGATGAAAATTTATATCTATCTCTAAATATTTCACCAGAATTCATATATTTTAAAACTGTACTACCACTTATATCTAAGAATTTACCAGCTCTTCTAGCTGAAACAAAGCTACCTATTAAATTAAATTCTTCTGAAGAAAATTTTTCATAAATATAAACAGGTTTACCACTAACAGCACTCATTTTTAATTTAGTATCTTCAGAATATTTTCTACCTAAAGCTTTTTGTCTCATCAATTCTATAGAAGATTCGTTATGAGTTTTTCCGAAAAAATGATTATTTTCTTTTACTTTTTTTAAACTCATTAATTTTTTAGTTTCTTCAGTATGATGTCTACCAAATAAAGCAGATTTTTCATTTACATACACTCCTTTTAAAGATTTACTAATTTTTGCTTTAGTTTCTTCTGTTTGTTTTGAATCTAGAGAACTTCCTGCTATTTTTAATATATTATATTGTGGATTTAATTTGTCAAAGTAGTATTGTTCTCTAACAAGTAGTTCAGATTTATCACAATACTCTAAGATAGTAACAGAAAAGTTAGAATATCCATATTTTATTAATGCTCTACTTATTCTAAGACTATCTTTACTTTTTATATAACTAAGATTAAAGTAATGTTTAAATCTATTTGATATATCAATGGATTGTCCAATGTATAAATCCTTAGTTAAGTTATTAGTTATCATATAAATTCCTGATTTACCTTTATTTTCATTTAAAATATCTTTTCTCATATCAAAAGCATTTTTATAAACTTTTATATAATTAACATCATCATTTTCTAAATGATTCAAAGGTAAAGTAGAATAAGTTCGTACAGGGATGAATACTTTATTTATAAATATTTTATTATCAAACTTAGAACACTTTTGAACAGGCACATCTCTACCATGGTTTAAATATTTGTGAACAATAGGTGATTTTTTTGTATTAAAATAATAAATAGTTGAACCTAAAACTCATAATACTCCAATACAGATAACTATTAAATAGAAGAAAATAGTATTATGTAATTCTACTATTCCAGTATATCCTGGAGCAGCACTGTCTTGAAATCCTATTTGTCATGGTTGAGGAGCATCGTTATATATTGTATTAAATATTGATAAAAACATTTTTATTTGTAAAATTTTTTTAATCTCTCTTAGTTTAATATTAATCTACTTTTAAATTAAAAATTTAGACTTTTAATTTTTTATATAATATTATATTAAATAATTATAATATATAACTTATTAGTATTAATACTTTAGAATTTATTTGTATAATTTAATTATTAATATTATAAATTTAAAGAATTGTAAGATTCGCCTTATTCAATTATTTCATATATTTAAATAAATTATTATTATAATAATATTTTTAATTTAAATATTAAAATCTTAACTATATTTTATTTTTAATTTAATTTAATATAGTATTCTTTTATATTTGTATATAATTATAAAAACCAAATATATTAAATAGGGGGTAAATTTAATAAATATAAATAAAAAATATAAAAATTAATTTATGATTTATTATTAGAAGGAGATAAAACTATAATTAAAGCAGCTATATAAATAATAAATAATCTTATTTCATTTAATAAAGAAGTATCAATTAAAATAGGAGAAAAAATTAAGAAAATTAAAGAAAGTAAAGATAAAGTAATATAAATAGAATATGTAGTTATAACTCCAGTATCTAATTTACTAATATTTTTTCCAGTATTAGTTAATGTTTGAGATAATCCATAAGGTCCAACCATTTCTATTATACCTCTATCTAATACTTTAGAAATTATATAACCTAATTCTAATCCTTTATTAATAATATAATTATTATAAATTATATCAAAGAAATATTTACCATTAAAGAAAGTATATATTTTTTGTCCTAAAAAATTATCAGTCAAATCAATAATAAATGTTGGACTTTTATGATATAAAAATATTGCTAAACTAGCACCAACTAATGATAATAAAGCAGGTAATAATTTAATTATTAAAGGTAAACTAAATTCAGCTTCAATTAAAGAAATATTATTAGGTTTAATAAATATAGCATTACCAAAGAAATCACTAGCCATTCCTACAAATAAATCAGAGAAAATAAATCCAAAGAATATACTAAATAAAGCTAATAAAAATAATGGAATAATTACTTTATTATTTGCTTCATGAGCATTTAAATAAGATTGTTTAGGTCCATTTGGTACAGTTAAGAAAACTAAAGATATTAATCTAAATGAATAAAATGCAGTTAAACCTGCTGTTATACTTCCTAAAATGAAAGCATATGTTCCACTAAAATTATATTGACCATAAGCTAATTCTATTATTAAATCTTTACTATAAAAACCTGTTAATCATGGTGTAGCTAATAATGATAATGAACCTACTAACATCGCTGTATAAGTAAATGGTAAAAATTTAATTAAACCTCCTAATCTTCTTACATCTTGTTGATCTGAAAAACTATGAATTACAGCTCCAGCACCTAAGAATAATAAAGCTTTAAAGAAAGCATGATTAATAACATGCATTAAAGCTACATTATATTGACTTAAACCTATAGCCATTACCATATATCCTAATTGACTTATTGTTGAAAAAGCAATTATTCTTTTTAAATCATTTTGAACTAAACCACAAGTAGCTGCAAAGAAAGCAGTAGTTGCACCAGTTAAAGTTATAACTAATAAAGCTGTACTACTATATTCTAATAAAGGTGATGATCTTAATAATAAATATAATCCAGCAGTTACTAGAGTAGCTGCATGAATTAAAGCTGATACAGGTGTGGGACCTTCCATACTACCAGGTAATCAAGAATGTAAAGGTATTTGAGCTGATTTTGCCATAGCTCCTGTTAGAAGTAATAAACCTATTATCGTTATAGCTGTTTCATTCATAAATGGAACTAAACTAAATATTGTAGCATAATCTAAAGATCCAAATAAAGCAAATAATGCAAAAAATCCAATACTTAATCCCATATCTCCTACTCTATTCATAGTTAAAGCTAATATTGCTGCTTTATTTGCTTGTATTCTAGTAAATCAAAAATTAATTAATAAATAAGATACAATTCCAATACCTTCTCAACCTACAAACATTACAAAATAATTAGCTCCAGATACTAAAATTAACATAAAGAAAGTGAATAAAGATAAATAAGAGAAAAATCTTTGATTATGAGGATCTTCAGCCATATAATCTGTTGAAAATATATGAATTAATGAAGATATATATAATACAGGTATAAACATTGATACAGTTAATTGATCAAATAAAAATTCTCAAGATATAGTCATATATTCTGAATCTATTCAATTAAATAAATAAATTTTTACTGGACTTGAACATAATCCTACTTCATAAAAAGCAATAGTTGCCAATATACTAGATAAGATTAAGCAAGTACAAGTTATTATATGAGATCCAGTTACTCCTATTTTTCGACCTAAAAATCCTGATATAAATGAACCTAATAAAGGTAAAATTAATATTGTTAAATACATTAAGTTTCTTGTCTAATTAAAATATTTCCTTTTATTCTATAAACTGCAACAATAATACTTAAACCTATTACTGATTCAGCTCCAGCTAATGAAATTATAAATATACTAAATATTTGTCCTATTCCATCATCGAAACTAAAACTAGATAATAATAATAACATAGTTACTGCTAATAACATTATTTCTATAGCAATAATCATTAATATTATATTTTTTCGATTTAAAATAAAACCTAATATACCTATTAAAAATAAAAATAATGATAAATTCATAGTATTATTGTATGATATACCCTTTGGGACTTGTATTAAATGTCTAATATTTTTAATATTTTATTTTATAAAAATAAAAACATAAAAAATATTACTTGCTAATTACAAATAAACTAGTATTTGTTTAGCGGATTATTAAATTTAATTATTTTTAAATAAAATAATAATGAAAGGGGGTTAAATTTCTTAAAATTAAGATAATTATTAAATCATAATTTAATTAATTATTCTTATTAATTATTAAAATATTTATTCTTAATTTATAAATTAGTTACCACCTCAGTAGTATACAGATATAAATAAGAATAATCAAACTACATCTACAAAATGTCAATATAAGATAGCAGCTTCATGTCCTTGATGGTGTGTATCAGTTAAATGATAATTAATAATTCTAATAAAACCTACTAAAATAAATAATGTACCAATAATAACATGTAATCCATGTAAACCAGTTGAAGCATAAAATACTGTTCCATATACTGAATCACTCATTGTAAAGCTTGATTCTGAATATTCATAATATTGTAAAGCAGTAAATATTATAGCAAAAATTATTGTTAATAATGTACCTAAGATAGCTCCTTTTCTATCTCCTTGAATTAAAGCATGATGACCATAAGTTACAAATGCACCAGATGATAATAATAATATAGTATTTAATAATGGTATTGCAAAAGGATCTAAGGGTGTAATACCTTGTGGTGGTCATACTCCTCCTATTTCTATTGTTGGAGATAAACTAGAATGGAAAAAAGCTCAAAATACACTTAAAAAAGCAAATACTTCACTTATAATAAATAATACTACTCCTATTGTT
>Ga0209732_1000008_pt1 | contig 18729 bp, 11 predicted proteins | sample JacPinW_OM1H0_O1_FD_187955 | JGI IMG/M metagenome (GOLD analysis project Ga0209732, IMG submission 187955) | Forest soil microbial communities from Algoma, Ontario, Canada - Jack Pine, Ontario site 1_JW_OM1H0_O1 (SPAdes) (version 2) | ecosystem: Environmental > Terrestrial > Soil > Boreal...
TAACTTTTTCGTTTTTTTACTATACTCCCACTTTTTACTATCTTTAATAAAAGTAGGATTATTAATAATCCTATCAGACCGATTATAGTAATAATTCAGATAGGATTATTGTATAATGCCATCATTATATTACTATTTTGCATATAATTAATATCTTTTAAACCTAATGGATTAAAAGCATCTTCGGGTGTTCATACACATTCTCCGCAACAACAGTTTCCACCACAACAACAATCATCATCATGATAATCACCTTTTAGAATAATTTGGATAGGTATTCCACTAGGAAATATCGTACACATAGGCACTAAAGCTAATTTGTAAAAATTAGTAGAAAATTTTATTTTTTCTACTAATTTGAATAAGGCAATTTTTAAACTATTATTATAGTTATTTAATCCGTTCATTTTTTTTTTATTTTATTTTTTTTATCCTCTTTTGAGTTATTACTCGATATCTCTATTATAAAATTAAATATCTTATTTAATTTTAACTTATATACATATAATGGTCTGAGACTCGTAATATCTGAAATTTTCACTAAAACCGCAGATAATTTTATTTTTTTTTTTGGTAATTACTTACTTATTCGAATAAATAATACATAACATAAAATTATGAAAAAGATGGGTGGTATATTAGTAATATGTAATTAAATTTGAAATAAAGGTATAGTTATCATATATATAGTATTAATTAAAATATAAGGTTTTAATATATAAAATAAAGATATATTAGTTAATAATGCAATTACTAAGCTTAAATTATTACTAGCTAACATAGGTATATAATTATATCCATCTATTGTACTTAAAGTGAATTTAGACTTAGGAGTAAACTCATTATCTATTGATTTATTATAATAGCTATCACTAATATAATAAGGCATAAACACATCATCATAAAAATAAATAAATTTTATAATTCTTAAATAATAAGCCGCTCCAATTACGCTAGTAAAAATAGCTACAATAGATATAAAATAATAATCCATTTGCATAGAAGCTAATAAAACCTGCTGTTTAGCAAAAAATCCAATTAGTGGTGGAATACCAGCTAAAGAGAAAATAGTTACAGCTAAACAGAAAGCTAAGAAAGGATCAGAAGAATGCATACCTTTCAAATTAGTTAAAAATGGCACAGGAGTATATAATCACTCAGTATCTTCAGTATCAAAATCAGAAAAATTGATATCATCATGAATAGCTAAATAATTATAAACAGTATTAACCTTTAAATCTTTTCCATCATTTCAATCATCGCTATTAATATATTCATCATAATCATACGTAGTTTCTTCAAAGCCATATTTTAAAGAAAACGGATTTATTTTGAGACCCTTTACAGGAATAAAATCCTTTTCTAAATAATAACGACTATAAAGATAACCTCATGCTACTAAAATAAAAAACAAATTTAAATTAGTAATTGTATATTGAATTAAATAAAAGATGAAAGCATCTATACTGGCTATTGTATTTAATGACAATGCCAATAGTAAAAACCCCACGTGTGTTATAGTACTGTAAGCAAACAATCTCTTAATTCGAGATTGACTCAATCCTACGACAGTACCTATAATTAAAGAAAAAAGGGCAGATAATGTTAATACATTAGTTCAAAGACCTAAACTAGAGTAAGAAGGATTTCAAAAAGAGAAAGGAATATTATCATTTATATATAAAGAACTAATACTTTTTAAAGATTTAAGATCTATATTTTTAGTACCTCCTTCACTATTTGAATTATATACAACATTATCTATGTTATTGCTATTTAAAGAATAACATTGTTCTAACATATCTAAATTATTGAGATTTAAACCAGAATGTATATTATGAATTAAAAGCAACATTAATATTAATATTGATAATTTAGCAATTATTATTAATCATGTAGTACTATAAGTAGGTACATCTGAATAAACATCAGGTGCTCAATTATGGAAAGGAGCTGCTGATACTTTAAATAGTAAACCCGCAAATAAGACTAATAAACAAGGATCAATAAAATAATTTGTTGCACTATCAGAATACATCATAAATATATGTTCCATGTTCAATGTTCCAGTATAAGCATATAATAAACTACATCCTAATAATATAAACCCAGATGATAATCCTCCTAATAAGAAATATTTTAATCCCCCACTAGTACCTCTAAATGATCTTATTTGAGAAGCTGATAATATATATAAAGTAAAACTTTGTAACTCTAAAGATAAATACAAAGATATTAAATTTTGAGAAGATATTAACAAGGAACCACCTAAGACTGTATATAATAATAGAAATGTATATTCTTTAACTTCTAATCGAGAATAATTAAATTTATTGTCAATTAAATAAACAAAATTTACTTTATTCTCGTATACATTTAATAATGTGCTTATTCTGTCTAATAAAGTCTCATTTAATATATTAGAATCTGATTTATTACTGTTGCTTAGAGATTCCATATAATATTTTTTTTTTAAGGCAATTTTATTTAGAAATCTTTTTAATGGACTTAGCGCGGCACTAGGATATTCTTCCAGTTTGTATCCCTCATCTATTTTAAAATTATAAGGGACAAAACAAGTTAAAATTGTAACAAGTGCTCCAGTAATAAATAATATTATGTCAAATACCTGTGACAATACTGTTATTTTGAAAACGCCTCCATATATTCCGATCCCGCCACCAAATGCATCTACATTTAATGTGTTATATGCGAGATAACCCCCTAGAATAAAAATGATAAAGACGATTCTATTAAACTTAACATAATCCGCTAAATAATTATAATTAGGTTTATTGCTTGTTGTAACCGCTAATAATAAAATTAATATAGATATTATTAGCATTTCTAGAATAAAGGATTCGAACCTATATATATACATATTATTAATAAATATATATTTTACACATTTTAAATTAATCCTAGATATACATTGATTAATTTGCAGGTTGAATTTTTTTATAGAACAATTTTAACATACTAAAAATACATTCAGATACATTGAGCCAATGAATAATATCCTATACATATGTTAATATCACTTTATAATTAATTCATTCAACCAATAATTTTGTTCTAATAAACAATTAAATTAAAAAGTAAGAATTGGTATATATACATTATACTCACTCCTTTAAGGTATTTTTATTATTTATCTCATTCAATTATACAAACTAAGCCATTTAAGTCTAGTAAATAGAGAATAAATGACTATTACAATCTAATATATTGTTAAGATTGTAATGGTAATTTGTTAAATGTATGGAAATGAGGTGGAGAATCTACGCTTCATTCTATATTTTTACTTAATTTAGCATTATCTGATCAAGCTATAATATCTTCTAAGTATTCGTCTTTAGCTCAACCATCTCTTGTTGCTTCTTTTCCTTCTTCAAATTTGTCACAAATCAAAGAAATAAAATAAGCAGTCATTACTACTGAAATGATTGAACCAGCACTTGCTACTAAATTTCAACCTGCAAATGCATCAGGATAATCTACTATTCTTCTAGGCATACCTTGTAATCCTAAAAAATGCATTGGCAGGAACGTTAAATTTACTCCAATAAATAATCCTCAAAAATGTAATCTACCTTTTCTATCATTATAAGTTAAACCATCTGATTTAGGTGATCAAAAATATCAAGCTGCAAATAATGCAAACACCGCTCCCATCGATAGTACGTAATGGAAGTGAGCGACTACGTAATAAGTCTATTATAAAATTAATTTTATATTATAATTTTAGGATAAAATTAACTTAAGGACTATATCTTATTTACTTTTTCAACTGAATGAATTTTCAACTGCCACGTTTAGTCTCTACAAAAAACCATACGTAATTACACATTAATATTATTATGTATGTTTTTCACGGTATAGTATTAATTAACCGTAGTATTTAGTTTAGCTCATAACCTCAATTAATCTTCTACCGTTAGCAAAATAATCTATTATTTCACCGAAACATATAATGTATGTTTCTATGTGGCAAGACAACACGATATTTATATTTAGAACACTTTATTTTTTAATTTAATGAATGATATTTGTTTTTCTCCTAATAATGGATTCTCTTGACAATGTTTTATAATATTAACTAATGTAGACTTTCGATATGTTTCAATACTCCATATATCCTCTTTTCTGCATATGAGCTTACTTTGTATATCAAAATATGTTTTTATATATTCTATTAAATTTTTTTCATTCTTTTGTGCTATACTAAATGAAGAATTATTATTTTTCCTTATACAAAAACAACCCTCAGCTTCTATAAATCCTGCTAATCATTCCTTAAAGTAACCTGAATGTCTATTTTTATCAAAAGAATAATCTAATATATATTTATTTTTTCTATCTAAAAAAAAAGTAGTTATATCATTATTTATTAAGCAATTCCGCATAAATTTTAGTTGAGCATATAATCTTCGTGTTACAGGGGGATAGTTATCAAAGATTTTTATTATTTCTTTTATTAAATTTTTATTATCTACTACTCAAATAACAAATTCTTCTTTCTTCGTAAATTTGACTTTTCCACCTATATTAGATTCAATTAAATTCAACATTTTTATGTTTTCGGAATTGAATTTCAATTTTATAATTAACCTGAATTGCAAATTCTTTTTTCTTCAATGGTTTACTTGAACACTACCATCTCCATCCATTAAACCAACTCAAAATTTTTTTATGTATTCTGTATCTTTTTTTATTTTATCGTGAAAAGCAATATCTAAACTGGCATTAGCCAGTATTACACCTGTTAACCCACCTACAGTGAATAGGAAAATAAATCCTAACGAATAAATCATAGGTGTATTAAATGCGAAAGTTCCTCCGTAACTTGTCGCTAGTCATGAAAAAATTTTTATACCTGTTGGCACAGCTATAATCATTGTAGCGGCAGTGAAATATGCTCTTGTATCGGCATCCAAACCGACAGTATACATGTGATGACTCCAAACGATAAATCCAAGCACCCCAATAGATAACATAGCATAGACCATTCCAATGTACTTTTATTAAAAAAATGGACCATCTCTTTATTAATATTATAAAAATATTATTATTCATTTTTACTAAAATTATCTCATTTCACTAAAAAACGGTTTCAACTTTTACCTAATACGGTGCTTTCTTTTGCTTTATGAGCACCTAAACTCCTGAGTTCGTAATATTTAGGTATCAACTTAATTCTTGCTAATTTTGCGGATCTGAGAGGATATAATTTAAAGTATTCCAAAATTTTAATAACTTCTTGTTTTCTATAGATAATTCATTTAAAATTGTCATTTCCCTTTGATAAATAAACAGATCCTCCATATATATTTGACAATAGATCTAATAATAATTTATTTTTTTGACCTACTGTAATAAATATTTGATCAGAAACTAAATTAAGATAAACACTACCATCTGTATCAAAAAATCCACTTAATCACCCGTTATGATAAACTATTGCTTGAGGGTACAAAAAAGGTATTTCATATTTTGCACATATTTTTGCTAATTGAAGCATTCTTATAGGAGTTCTTATTAACCCATTTATTCCTGAAATTAAATTAAGTAAACCTATTTTATGATGTAATCTATACCTTAAGTGATTTTCATTAGCTCTTACTTTAATCGATCCTCCAAATTTATGTTTAATTATATTTAGGCAACGAACATCTCTTAACTGTATAGTTATTTCTAAACTAGCATAACCTTTTTTTGATAAGAGAAAACAACCGTCGCCATCTATAACACCCGCTAATCACTCATTTAAGGGATTTTTATTTCTCTCTTCATTAAATTTATACTCTTTAATAGATAAAATACCCCCAGTAGTTCCCGAAAATTTAGGTAAAGCATATAAAAAACCGTTTTGTGGAATAAATGATTCATATATACAATTCTTTAATTTATAATGAATATTTCTATTTATAATAGTTAATAACAAACGTATGGCCTCTGAAATTCCTACTGACATGCTTAATCAAAAAAAGTATCTTATTTTGGATTTAGATAATAATATTATCCGTGCGTTGGTTATTTGCGGATTGTTAATATATACAAAAATTTTTACTAAAACGGAATAAAACTTATTACTTACATTTTTAGTATTTTGTACTTTAGATTTTCAATCTAATACTATTTCTTGAATAGATAACTGTCTATTACATAATACTAATTTGATATTGTAATCTATTAATTCCCTGCATATAGTTCGTTGCGAAAAGAATTTATATTTATGGTTATAATTTCTTTTAGGGCCACATTGACCAAATACTGATTTATCTGACATTGTTCCTATTACATGGCTAATAATACCAAATCCCGGTATTATTAATATATAACAATTAATATAGTATATACTATATTACTACTAAAATAATATATATATACTACTCAAAAACAAATAGTTTTTGATAGGGCTTTAGCTTAACTTAATAGCATATTTATAATAATTCTATTTTTATTTAGTAATCAATATGCTATTTAAGATTTTATTGCGCAAAGTCTCTGAGGTACCCATTTTATAATTTCTTCATTAAAAAAAAAATATAGATCAGTTACCTGCTGATATACTTCCTTTTTTTTTTGATTTTTTTACCGTAAGGTTATATCTAAAGTAATAAAAATTCTATCTAGAAGTGGTTCCAGCAAATAGCAATATTAGGAGGCCTATATATTTAACCTCCGGATGCTAAAAATCTAAATTAAATATTCCAATAATAATATTAAATTTAAGGGACTATATCTTTTTCCTTGATTGAAATAATTTTACTAAATGATCCAGTTTATTTTTCTGAGATGAATTAGGTAAATTTAAGTGATATTTTCTTTTTTTATATAACATAAATCGCTTAAATGTAACAAGATCTGCTTTTTTAGGTGTTTTTAAAGGAAATTTTGTAAGATATTTTACAAGGATATTCAAATCTTTTACATTACTAACTCAAAAAATCCACCCATTTCAAGATTTATCTTTATATACCTTCCCACAAGAAAACACATTAACTATATTATCTAAAATTAATTTATCTTTTTGACTAATAGTAATTGATAGTTGATAATCAGTCTTTTTAATATTTAGAGAACCATCTCCATCAATAAAACCAGTTAATCAGCTATTATTACTAGATAATTTGTTATCAGTAATAGGTATAATATCTAAAATTTCACAAACTTTAATTAGCTGAATTTGTCTTTTCATTAATAATATTTTCCCATTAATTAAATTTATTAATTTAAGCATTCCTATTTTATTGTGTAACCGCCATCTAAATGCTTGTGCATTAGATCTTTTAGCTATTCTACCACCCAAAACACGTTTAATTTTATATAATGTTTGGACTTCTCTAATATATAAAGTTATTTCACAAGAAGTATAACCTTTATTAGATACTAGTAAACTCCCATCACTATCTATTAAACCAGCTAATCAATAGCCAAATTCATTATCTTCCAAGGAAACAGGAATTTTAGTCTCTGAGGATTTACATTTATTATTTTCCTTGTTAAATCCATTTGATGAAAAAGAATCTAATGTATAACCTGCAGATCGACCTATGCCTAACCTTTTTACTGTAACGGGTTTCTTTCAAACACTTATGCTATACGTAGTTAGGACATAATATAGTCTTCCCGCAAATATTCCTGAAAATAATACAAAAATTGCTTTATGTATCGGCCATCCAAAATGGTGAATACGACCAAAAAATCAGAAAAGATGTTGATACAATACTGGATCCCCTCCCCCTGATGGTTCAAAAAAACTAGTGTTGAAGTTACGATCGAATAATAGCATCGTAATACCACCAGCTAATACTGGGAGAGAAAGCAATAATAATACTGCTGTTACAAAAATTGCTCAACCGAACAAAGGTACTTTATGTAGAGCTTGTCCAGGCATTCGCATATTTATTATCGTTGTTATGACACTTTTATATATTGCATCCAATATTGGATGCAATATATTCATGGACTATCTCTTCAACGTTTATTTAGATCAAACTAAACGGTGTCTAACATATAGTCTCTAGGGATTTCATTCTTCCTAAAGTGGATAGAACTTTCCTGCTGATTCAAAAAAAACACATTAACTATATTTTTAGTATTCCAGCATAGAGTCAGAAATTTTATATGAATCCCATTCAAAACAACATATTCATCTCTATAAATTTACATTATATTAAATATAATATATCCATATAAATATTAACTTTGAATTCATAGCCAATTAATATAAGTATATTTTACTTATATAGGACTATTTCATAATATATTATCTAACATATATTTACATAAGTAAACAAACATTAGAGTATATATTTCTCTTAACTAGTCTCTGAAGAAATCACTATATTTAAAAGATTTCTTGCTGATTACAAAAATAGTATTTCAGCATACTAAGAGGTTTTTATTGGGCGCAAAAATTACCCAACATGGATGAAATTCCCGCTAAATGCAGCGAAAAAATAGCCAGATCTACTGACCCACCTGAATGAGCTTGAGCCCCAGCCAACGGAGGATAGACCGTTCAACCTGTACCAGCTCCAGACTCAACAAACGAACTAGATAATAATAGGATTAATGAAGGAGGCAACAGTCAAAAACTAATATTATTCAGTCTAGGAAATCATTTTGTCTAAGCAATTTCTTACTAAGTATGGACTATGAATTATTCCATTTATTTCATTGGAATCTCACGTTTAGTCTCTGAAGATCTCATTTTTAATAAATGATTTCACGCATATTCTCTCCATGTATCGAAAATTATAACGATTAACTCAATTAGTATAATACCAATTTTACATATATTAAAAATAAATTAGTTAAGTGTATCCCGATCTGTTAACTAAAGAATAAATATCTTTTATTTTCGAAGAATTCTATGCTAATAGTGAGGTATTCTGCATATGTTTTACAACTTATGCTGGCATTTATTATTTTATATTTAATTAATTAGATAGATATATAAACGACATAATATTGGCTATTATTCACCTAATAGTTCCCTAGGAATAATGGAAGAATTAGTGAATAAATAATTTTGAATTAGTTAAATGATCTCAAGAAAAAAAAAGTCGTTTTCGATTCATATTATTCTTTAAATCAAATATAGTTTTTTTTTCTTCATCAGATAAAAACTTATTAGATATTTTTATATCTGAAGCCTTTTTTCAATCTAAATAATTTAAACGTTTACTAGACTGTAAAGGATAACTACTAAGATATTTTATTACATTTAATCTACTTAATATACTAGATCCGACAACCCTAAAATATGAATTTCCTGTAGATTTTTGATGACGAATTCTTAAACTGGTATTAAAAAAAATAGCTATTTTTTTTAATATTGGTTCATAGCTTTCCTGTGTCACAGGATCTACCATTCGTTGTTCAAGTGTTATAGTTAAGGATATAACATCAATATTTTTAGTAATACCCTCTTTTTTTTTATAATTTATCATAAAACCAGCGTCAGCATCAATAAATCCAGATAACCAATAATCGCTATTTAACGAGTTTTCATTGATATCTAATTCAATGAAATCAGTTTTGTGATGTAAATTTAACCATATTATCAATTTATTAACTTGATAGATCTTTGGGGTTCTCAGATAATCTTTTATCTCAGAGATTATATATACTAGACCCTTAATAGGAGATACTGTAAGAACAACTGCATTTTCCTTACTTTTAATTCTTATAAAACCTGAACCAATCTTTTTCAAAATAATTTCTGCTAATGGTAAATCATTTTTGTGAAATGTTATACAAAACCTGGGATTATGCTTTTTCATTAAATTTTTGCTAGGTATCCAAATATGTCCATCACCTTCAAATAATCCAGCTAAATAACTACCAAAAGGATTTAATACTACTTCTTTTTGAGTTTGAGAACTATATCCTACAGATAATATTAAACCTTCCTCCAGAAAGGAACGATATACATTTACATTTTTCGCCAAAAAAGCAATAATCCTATATATATCTATAAAATAAGTATTTATTTTACTAAATACTATATATTTAGATTCTAAATAAGTAAAATAAATAATTCCTATATTTGCCATATCAACTGCCCCTATCAATAAAGGCACAAAAAAATTTCCGAAACCTCCAACCATCCCAGGCATGCTCTTTGTTATAATATATTATTATAACGGGACTATTTCTTTATCCTTAGATATTTAAGTAAGCCATATTACTTATAAAGGATATTTTGCATATAGTCTCTGAAGATTTCATAAATAATTAATTATTTATGATTTCATGCTAATTACCCAATTCTTTTTTGTGTTACTGGTTCATAAGATATCAACAAGTATTCTTAAATAATATTATATATACTATATCATTATGGCATATTAAATAATGGAATCATAGACTTAGTCAAAAAGACTTAAGGGTTTTCTAGCAATTAGCAAAAAAAAAAAATTATAAATTACTTTACAACTCGGCCATACATAGTGTATTTACTTAATAAATATATTTTAATTGATTAAGAATTTGCTCTTTTTAATTTTCATTGTTTACAATATAAACAATAAAAATTTATCTGTTCATTTCGTATAATACAAAATAATTAATCTTAAAATGTAAATTCTTATTAAATGAAGAATTCATATTAATTTATATTTAATAGCAAATTTATTAAAAATTTGAAGGACCATGAAAAAAATCATTAAAAACGCATGGGCAGTCACAATTGTATTGTACAACTGAGCATCATTTGCTAATATTTGTGTACCTGGTGATCCTAACTCAATTCTTATTAGTAGTGATAAACAAGTTCCTATCATACCACTAAATATTGCGAAATATAGGTATAATGTACCGATATCTTTCGCATTTGTTGAATATAATCATCTTCTTCATCAGTCCCCACGGCTAACTTCTGAAACAGTATTAATTATATTCAAATTTTTCGTTAAACAATCTTTTGTCGTACTCTCCAATAACTTCCCCATAATAAAAAAAAAGATCCCTAACGATTAATTTGGAATTATAATACCTCATTTTTAGTAACTAATAATAAATGTATATATACCCAATGCTTAAAATAGTATTATTTACACTATCTTAAATTATACAAATAATTATATACAATTAAATAGAAATCTATATTATATTACAAAATAATTAATCAAGAAAGAATAAAAAAATTATACATTAGTCTTGTAATTATCATAATTGAGCTGAATAATTCTATAACAATAAAAATTTTTTATTAAATGAGGTTATTATTGAGTCATAGATAAATTTATTATTTTTATACAACTATTATTAATGATAATAAATTTATTAAATTCTATAAATTCACCTAGTATAAAATAAACACAATAATTTCAATAGACCATTATTTTTATTCATTTACTTAATTAATATATACCCCCATTATTCATGTTCTAATATTAATTATTACAAGTTATATTCAATTATATTATAAAATATTAATATATTATTATTGATTGTTTCAATTCATACATAATATTTAAAATTACAATTCCAAATGGCCGAATTTAACATATCCATTTCTATTATCTATAGTTATTGGATTGGAAAGATTCGAACTTTCACAAACTGGGTCCAAATGCCAGGGACCTACCAATTAGTCAACAATCCATCAAGAACGGTCATACCTGCTCTTGTTTATATTTATCCACTATTCCCCTATCTTTCCCCTATGATTTTCTTGGATTAATGGTAACTCTTTGTCTATGATCATTCTATTGTTTCTTTGAAAATTATAAATTTTTTTTCTTTTAATATATCATTCACTTTTTTTATTCTTACTGTATTACATTTAATCCTAAATTGAGATCACCATCATATTTTACATTTATTTCAATTATTATTTTATTGTCCGTAACTCTATTATTATTTACATCTTGAATAATTTCAGCAAATGCTCCTAATATGATACTATATTCTGAGGAATATTTCTTAAAATATCAGCATCTATTATCTATAACCTCAATAACGTTTCTATTTGATTTACACCTATTTTTTTTTTCTCTATTTTTTAAATGAGTATTCATCCTTAAATACTCATTCACAGTTAAATAATGAATTGCTTTAGTTATAATATCATCCTTTATTAAGGCTAAGGGAATATAAGGAGTTGTATTCACCGGTTAAACATTAAGAGCTATATACCCCTACGGCTTAGGAGCTATAGCCACTGACGACTTAGGGGTTATGTAAAAACAACATGAGAATAAGAGGATTCGAACCTATAACTCTTCGCTTAAAAGGCGAATACTCTACCAATTGAGTTACATTCCCAGGGTTCCCCTTACTATATATACACGAAAAATACTTTAACTTTATACTAACTTATAGTTTTCGCCTACCTCGCCCATAAAGGGGTGAGGGCGAACTACACAGTGCAGGAAAGACTTTAATTAAATGTAGAAAGTCAATTCCCAAACTGTCCGATATCCTAGTTAACAGGTATCTTTCACCCTATGAAAAGGGCTAAATCCATACTTTACCCATCCCTTCGCGATAAAGGTAGAAAACATAGGCAATATCCCTTTAATGTAAATAGTTAAGAGGAAATTAATATAAGAATACCACATTGTATTACAACATAATAACCGTAAACTTCTTTACTGAAAATAATTCTACATGCATAAAAAAATAAAATTAACATATAATAATAATTAATAAATTGTAAAGTTAAAAAATTCCTATAATTATAATAAATATCAATTACACTAATCTCTAGGCCTCTTAAAAAGCGGCTCCTACTCGCTTAAATTCCCCTAAGAGTAGGAAAAGGGTAGGTGGAAATCTATTATCAATAAAAAATAATAATATGACTAAATTATTAGTTAATAATTATATTATTAATAAGAATTTTTATTTTCGAAAAAATCTAAAATTTTTTCTATGTCGTTTTTTCTTTTTTTTTCATTTTAACCGTTCTTTCAGATTAATTAAATTATAATTGTGCTTAATTTTAGCTAATCTACTATTAACAATATAATATCTATTAATTAATTGAGTATATAAATTTTTAATTCGAACAAGGTGTAATAACAATTCATGGACATCTGTAGAAACGAGTGAAGATATTCATACTTTAAAAGAAACAGCCCCATTTTTAGTTTTTGATACACTATAAGAAAAATCAACATTAGATTTCATCTGACCTCTAATATATAGCAGTGGCAGAGTTTTAGCTCTAAGCATACGACCAGCAAAAATATAAGGGCCAATAAAATTTCCATAAAGATTAGTTTTGTATAGGCTTCTAAGATTATTTCTTTTAGTTCCAATTCTTCCAGTCATTCTAAACTTTACCCCAGAAATATCCACATTAGTTAATGATCTTTTAATGTATTGTTTAAGAGGTCTTAATCAGAAATATACTAGTTGTGTACTATTAATTTTATTTCTACGTATTCTAAGTCGTTTAGAAGATCTCCTAATAAAATTTAAGTTCATTTTAAATGCATCTAAGTAGCTACTATAAGGGGATCAAATTAACGACAATTTATTATTAGTTAAGGCAAAAGAATTTAAAGTATGTATTCTTACTTCTTTTTTTTCAGAATGTTCTAAACTTTTATATTTAAGTTGGAATGGGTCGTTACCATCTTTCATAATATTAACTAATTTATTAGGCCAATCATAGGAATTTTTAATATGTTGTGCATATGCTCTTTTAATTTGTAATGCTCTAAAACCATATATTAATCTGCTAGTCATTGCTCTAAAACTATATTTCCCGGAATATTTTTTACGTCGTCAAATAATTAATATTAATACTCTTCTAGCTAATATATAACTACTTAAAAAAAAATTTTTTAGAGGTCATAATCTTATTAATACTCATTTACCATAAATAGTAAAAAGAATATCTTCAAAATAAATTACAAAAGGAACAAATATTTTCCGAGTAGTTTCTAATTCTGCATTTTGAACTATTAGATCAAAGTTATTTCCAGCATATACCTGATACCTTAATCAATATAATAAAGGTGTTCTTCTTAGTTTCTTTATATATCTAACACCTATTCTTCAATTATTAATATTTAATCTAGTGTATTTAGTTTTATAATATCTTAACTTATTAATAAAATAATATTTAGGTTTAAGTTTTATTAAACTTCTATAATTATAATGCAGTAAATCCAATAAAATTTTTACTGAAATAAAATTATATATAACTGGGCTTCTATATAAAAACTTTTTATTAATTTTAGATAAAACATTATTATATCCAAGATTGGACATGAAAATTTTATAATATTTTATAAATATATATGGAATTATTTGTCTATAATAAGGCTTAAATAGTTTTTCATTGTATCCCAATTTAAAACTTGATTCATTTTCAATAGGATTTAAATTTGGTCAGAATTCTATTCTCATATGACCTTTTTCAGTAACATAATATAGATTTACGTTATCTTCAGTATCTTCCTCGATTCCATAATGTACTAAATTTCTTTTATTATAGGATGAAGGTATTATATTTTCAGTTTTTGATATTAACACATCTTTACTAATTTTACTATATTCATTTTCAATAATAGTTATAAAATGCATTAAATATCAAAAATTTCCAAACTTTTTATTATTTATTACTTTATTATATACAAAATTAAAATCAAAATTAGTATTTTCAAAACCTTGTTTTTTACTTGTAAAATTTATATATTTTGATAGCAGATCACCTGTACTACTATCTCTTTTATCTGTTATTCACTTATTACTTATTAATTTTTGTTTATTTATAACATGCATCTTTTGAGACCTTTTTATAGAATATATTTCATGATTTATTTTGTTGAGAAACTCTTCCTCTATTTTTATATCCTTATTATCACTATTATTATTTTCCTTTTTATCTCATTCTTGTTTTGTTTTTTTAATTAATAATTTACTTTCTTTTGTTTTATTATTATTACTTTCTATCTTATTTTTATTATAATAAAATGAAATATATTCTGAATCTAAAACTCTGTTACCTTCTATTCCATTGTTAAAAATACTTTCTACATATTTAACTTTATTTTCAGTAGATTCCAGAGATAATACCTCTTTATTTAATCCCGAGATTGTTTCCGTATTACTATTACCAGAAATTAAGTTAGGGCTACTAGCAGTCCTAACATTTTTCTCTTGATCCTTCAATTTCCATGTCGTCTTACCCCTCATCGGGTTAATACTAAATTTTTCCACGTTATTTTTTTTGACCCCATTTTTACTTCAACCACGTATTTCCTTAATTTCTTCATTTTTATACTCAAATTCATCTTTTTCTTTTTTTTTCTTAAATTTTCTTCCTTTCTTATCAAGTCTTCCCTTAGTATCATTATAATCAAGGATAGGTTTTTCCTTTTTTTTTAATTTTCCTCCAAATTTCCATACTTCATATTTACCAAATTCGGGATACTTTATACTACCTTCTTTTTTTTTCTTTTCTTCAGTAGATTTTATAATATCATATCTTAATTTATGAGTATTATATTTATATCCAATACCACCCCTTTTATTCTTGTCTTTAAAATTACTATAATTTTTTCCTAACTTATCTGTACTTCACATAGTTACAGTACTCATATCTTTAGGTTTGGCACTTTTTCTACTAAATTCCTCCATATACTTTTTATATTTAAAATATACGGATTCTATATTATTGACATATTTTTTTTTTTTCTTTTTTATTACTTCTACTTTAGCTTTAACTTTATTATATCCTATTTTTACCCGTTTTTTATCTTTATTAAATACTTCAGATTTTAATCTTTCAATTGTATTTAAAGGTAATGAATTAGTTATTCCAATTATATTTTTACTAAGATTTTTTCCATTATTCTTAGTAAAAATACGTCTCTTAAATGAAAATTGACTAATTTCATCTTCTTTAGTTTCCGTATTATTATTTCCGATATTAAACAATTTTCCATTAATTGAATTACGAGTTATTACTTTATTATATATAGGATATATATATTTTTTTTTTAATATTCTTAGTTGCAATAAAGATAAAAATAAGTACACCCCAAAAGGTTTTCTAACTTGTAATGCTCTATAATAACTCACTATTTGTTTATAATAATAAACTACACTTGGATCTATTATATTCAGATAAAAGAACCTCGGTCTATTTATAGTTTCTTGTATTTTTGAATAATAATTGTAATACATACTAGACATATATTTATATGAACTTCTCCTTCTTATTAAATTTTGTAATTTTCTAAATTTATTTCTTTTATTATTAAAAAGAAATAAATCTATTATTAAATTAAACGATGTATGTTTAAATAATGGTTTACTCAAAAGAATTCTATTTAATTTTCTAATATATGTTTTTTTTCTTGGATAATACCCACCAAATATATCATTTTTTTTTAAGTTTATCATATTTCCGATTTGAATAGATCTTCTTAGTTGGTGTTTTACTCAGTTTAATGTTAATATTATAGGTTTAAAATAACTTGATTTCTTATCAACTTTATTACTTCTTCTGTTTGTAAATGCTATTACAGTATTTAGGTCATTCATAATTGATAAATTTGCTATAATTTTTATACCACTTAATAATTTTATACTTCAGGTATTTTTTTTTTTCAAATACTTAACTGTAAAAAATAATTTTATTAATTTACTAGTATATATATCTAAATAATTATTTCCTGTTTTTTCGCTTTTTATAGAGTTATATACACTATTTGTTCAATTTTTTAGTTGAGGTAATTTAGATTTTTCAATATATCCTGCAGTGAAAAAATAATGAGGATTTACTAATTTATTTCATATAATTCTACCTTTAATATTTTCAATATGCTCATTAAACATATTTTGATGGGCATTGTTCTCATTTATATTAGTACTTTTACTATATGTATTAAATACTTCTACTACTCTTTTATTCCTACTATCTCTTAAATTTAGAAAATTTTTCGTTTTTTTCTTTTTTAGGTCAACAGTTCTAACTATCTTATTATCTAAATTATCATTTTTCTGTAAGGCGTCGTAATACATTTGATATTGCTCCGCTTTATGCAATTTTTCATCGAGTGCTTCAGCAGTTAAATAATAAGTACTTTCTTTTAATACAATTATATTTTTATAAGATACCATACTTAAATATTCAGAACCTTGTCTATATTTATATGAGAACTTTTTCTTCTTTAACATTTTCATTCATTCAGTCATACTTATTATATTTTATTTATTTCAGGTTTTTTCCCTACAATGACTTATTTACTTTTTGTTAATAATTTATAATATCTTAATATTATATTTATTACACTATGTAATGCATTAAATTCCCTTTTCAGTTTTAATATATCCATTAGTGTTTCTTATAAGACTCGAACTTATATTTTTCGCTTATCAAACGAACACTTTAACCATTTAAGTTAAAAAAACCCCACCCCCATTTTTTATTCATATTCACATAAAAGCATAAAGAAGGATTATATGACAAGGTAGGAAGAGTAGCCTTTATTAATTTTTAGCTCATCCCACATATTATAGGTAAAAACTAATACTATAAATAAACATATAGTAATATTAAATCTATTATAAATAACTACTTTTATATATATCCTAACCTAACGTTCAATAAGCCAACAACTTAATATACATCACCAGTATATTACATGTAAAACACCACTTCTTATAGTGTCAGTAATCATTCATTAAACCAATTTATATTCTATCTTATTCAATTATTCAAACCTCCTTTCATTTATTGTGATGAATAGTTGTTAGCTCGTTCCATTTATTCTGATAAATAGTGATAGACTAATTTAATTAATTTTTCATTTAATATTATTTTTTATATTGCGAACAAAGGAATCGAACCCTATGCCTTCAGAGTATGAGCCTGATATGCAACCACTACACCTATTCGCAAAGTACTATTTAAATATGAAATGATATTTATCATACCCTTTCATAGTTATACATACTAAAGGCTGTCATGCCTTTAGGTATTTAAATATTGATTCAATAATGCCACCAAGGAGTTATTAATTTTTAAATAATTAATAACCCTTTAGTGATACTTATTTTTACAATAATATAGCGCCTAATGTTTATAAATAGATAAGAGTAATATGAAGATGTAAAATAATACTAGCACAAGATAACCTTAAAAAGTCACAGTATCTTAAAGTTCTTGCCTAGGCTTAGTTAGTAGTAGTCTACTACTTATTTATCTGAAAAGTATAATAAGGTAGATTTCGAACTTTATATGCGTTCAGTTCTTATTCGAAGCCAACTTAGCTATCCTGCGGTGCCTTAGTTTGTATATAAGGTGAAATTAATTTTTAATAAAATTATCATATATACCTAATACAGAAAATTTATAACTTCAACAACAGGAACACCAGAGGTTAGTAGGTCCCAGTCCTTGCGTACGAGGGCACCATCCTTAGTTTACTTTAGATTCCCATAGAAGATAGGGACCGTACTGTCTCACGACGTACTTACAATTTTTATTAACATAAGAGGTTATTATCTCTTATTTCCATTATTTTATTTAGATTTATTAATGGTTTAGACTATGTCATATTTAATGTTTTTTCGCTATTTATAATTTATTTTAAATTTTATTTATTAAAAGAAAATAATCATATTTAGTACTTATGACTAGTTCTTCTTTATTCTCTTGGCTATGTCAGTTGAAACATTAAACTCGGACGCTCATGGAAAGATTATTGCCAGCAGAGCTCACTTTCTAGTCGTTGAACGTTCTTATTT
>Ga0209732_1000009_pt1 | contig 18414 bp, 14 predicted proteins | sample JacPinW_OM1H0_O1_FD_187955 | JGI IMG/M metagenome (GOLD analysis project Ga0209732, IMG submission 187955) | Forest soil microbial communities from Algoma, Ontario, Canada - Jack Pine, Ontario site 1_JW_OM1H0_O1 (SPAdes) (version 2) | ecosystem: Environmental > Terrestrial > Soil > Boreal...
TTGTAGTATTAACTATAGGATTTATTTTAGAAATAGGTTCTGGAGCTATATCTATTGCTAAATCTACACAAACTAATTATAATAAATAATTTTATTATTTTATTTTTGTTTTTTTAATTTATAATAATCTTATTATTAATTACATTTATTTAATTTATACCCCCTTTTCTTTAAAATTAATTTTATAAATATTTTAATTTATAATAATTTAAAAGAATATTTAAACTAAGGGGAAATCTGATAATTGGTAATCAGTTGTATTTGCATTACAAATATGATAGTTCGAGTCTATCTTTCTCCAAATAATATTTTATTGTTTAATTATAATTTATTTTTAACTATTATTCCTAAAATTATAATATAAAAATAATAAAAATAAATTATAATTTAAGCCTCGATTGCTTAGTGGTCAAAGCGCTATTCTGAAGATATAGAAATGTGAGTTCAATTCTCTCTCGGGGCATTATTCTTTTTGTAATATTAATATTAAAAAAAACAAACAAAAATATATAATGATTTATAAAGCCAGAATAGTTTAATTGGTAAAATGAATTCCTTGTAAGACTTTGATATTGGTTCGATTCCAGTTTTTGGCAAATATTATTTATATTATTATTTTGTTGGTTTTTGTTTTTGTTTTTTATTAAATTTTATTAATATTTATTATAAAAATACTTTAAATATGAGTTGTAGTTTAATTTGGAAAAACATCATTTTTTGGTAATGAATAATATCAGTTCGAATCTGGTCAACTCAGTAGATTATATAATATTTTAAATTTATTAAATATTTAATTATAGTATATAATTTTAAAATACACAAAAAATAGTAGTAATAAAATTATAAACGGACTTCTAAGAAAGCAGAACTTGAATGGTTGAGTGTCTCCCTTTTAAGGAGAAAGTCCTGGTTCAAGTCCAGGTGCTTTCAATTCTAAGTATATAACTATAAATAAGGGCAGGTGATCCGATTGGTAATGGTGATTCTCTGTAAAAGAATTGGTTAGCGCCGTAAAAGGTTCGATTCCTTTACTGCTCAATATTAAAAATTATTAATAATTTCAAATGGTAGATGACAAATTGGTCAGTCGCTCCTTTTGGGTAGGAGACATACAGCATGTTCGAATCGTGCCTACCATATTTTATTTTATTTTTAATTCTTTAAATAATTATTCTAATAAAAAAACAAAAATTAAATATAACTTTGGTGTTATGGCAGAGAGGTTATTGCGAAGTACTGTTAATACTTTTTTTCATAGGTTCGAGTCCTATTAACCCCTTATTATTATCTATTATTTAATTTTGGATTAATTTATTATAATTTGATTTTAAAAATTATTAAAAATAAATAATATTTTATTAACTTATAAAAGTATATCCTAACTAAAATTAAAATAAAAAACAACAAAAACAACAAAAACAAAATTAAAAGAGTAATAAATAAGCGAACATGTTGAAATTGGTAAACAATCTCTTCTTAAGCAGGAGTGGAAGTAATTCCTTAAGAGTTCAAGTCTCTTTGTTCGTATACGTTTTACAACAATAGTGTTAAATATTTAATAATTTATTAATTAAATTATATTTAGACAGTTTAGTGTAACGGTTTGCACGCTAATCTCATTAGTTAGTAGAAGGGTTCGATTCCCATTCTGTCTTAAAAAATTTTAAATACATCCAATTGATTATGATCAGGGTTTGAAACCCCTAAGTTATCTCATTTAATGATTTGAGTATTATGATTTTTCTGATGAACATCGATATATTGATGGTTACCATCATTAGTCATTATCAAAAGTTTAGATACGTTTTTATATGCATCACCGAATGCTATGTGAATAGTTCTATCTGAGATATCCCCTCTATAGATATTATATGCGCTGTCATTTAAATCAAGGGTATTATCATCAGTTTCTTCCGTCGCCAAATCTTTCATTCATATAACACTAATATTTCCTACGCTGTGTCTCGTAAATCTTATGATTTTCTTATTTATTAATGATTTGAATATGAAAGGGGGTAAAGTTTGATAAATGAACCTATTTATATATTAATAATAATTGGTTTAAATTTGAATATCAAAAAGTGAAACTTATCCAATTTAAAAAAAAAAATCTTCGAAAGATTTATTTAATTGATTGTTTAAATATTCACTAACAATTTTTATTAATAATAAAGAAATTATTAATTAATACAGGATTTAATATATACTTATAGCTCTATTAATATATTTATAGAGTTATTCTATTATTTAATCTAATTTTAATTTAAAAGAATATGGATAAATTTATGAAACATGAAAAATAAATCTAAATTTATAATATAAAATTAATTATAATAAGGTCTTTTAGTATAATGGTCGTACAGCAACCCTTCAAGTTGTTAGTGTCAGTTCGAATCTGGTAAAGGCTATATATTTTATATAAGTATTCTAAATATTAAATAAAAAATAAAATATAAAATAAAATTGTTATTATATAAATTAAAAATTATTAATAATAAAAATTCTTTATAACTTAAATTTATAATTCATTTAAAATTCAAATTTGAATTTAATTATAATATTTTCTTATAGTTGTTATTCGCTATTAAATTTATAAAAATAAATTTAGTACAAATTTTAGAAACCAATAAAAACCCCCCAAAACATAAATGTTCCATAATTTTAATTTAATAATAAATTCTCCATTAGAACAATTTGAAGTAAGTAGTTTAATAAGTATAATAGCACCTATATTTGGTTATATTAATATAACATTAAGTAATTTAGGATTATATTCTTTATTAATATTATTTATAATATTAAGTTTACATATTATAAGTAATAATGAAAATAAAATTTTACCATCAAAATGAAGTATAGCAATAGAAAGTATATTTACAACTATTAACACAATGGTAAGAGAACAATTAGGTAAAGAAATTTATTTACCTTTTATTTATTCATTATTTTTCTTTATATTAATAAGTAATTTAATAGGTAATATACCTTATTCATATACTATAACAACTTCTGTAATAGTAACAATAGGTTTATCATTTACAATATTAACAGGTGTAACTATACTTGGATTATATATTCATAAATTACATTTTTTCTCATATTTTGTACCATCTGGAACACCTTTAGCTTTAGTTCCATTATTAGTTTTAATTGAAACTGTTTCTTATTTAGCTAGAGCATTATCATTAGGTATAAGATTATTTGCTAATATGGTAGCTGGACATTCTTTATTAAAAATTTTATCTACTTTCTTATATCAAATGTTTAGTAGTAGTTATATTATAGCTATATTCACTTTAATTCCTTTTGCTTTCTTCTTAGCTTTATGTGGTTTAGAAGTAGCTGTATCTATTATTCAAGCTTATGTATTTGTATTATTAGTAATATCTTATATTAAAGATGCTATCTACTTACACTAATTTAACTTTAAATTAAATTTTAATATTATTGTAAAATCTTAAATAACAAAATTAAATAAATATTTAAAATTTGTCACATTAATTTAAATTTATATAAAAAATAAAATACAAAAACAATGATAATAAACTACTTATTTGATAATAGTTTAATATTCTATAGTATCTTTACAGGTACTACAGTATTCATAGGTTATTCCTTATGTAAATCTATTTGATCTAACTCAAAAAGTTAAATAGAAGAAATCAACATAAACGAAGATCTAATGCCAACAAGATTTTATGATCTAGATATAGATTTTGAGAATATGGAAGCATGATGAGTTGAAGCTTTTGCAGAATATCTCGAACAAACAACACCTAGAAGTGTAACTGAAGGACTAATTGACGAAAGATATAGAAGAGTAAAAACAAAAACAAAAACAAAATTTTGATGAAATAAGTTAATTATACAGTGAAGATTTATCTTATCATTCAATAAGTGAAGAAGATTTAATTGAAATTCTTAATTTCTTTTCAACTCCAGAATTGTATTCAAGTGATATTAATGAATTTATATTAGCCATTATCAATCATTGATATAGTTAATATTTACTACACCTTTAGAATTTTATTTAAACTTACCCCCTTTAATTTAAAAGAAGATTAAAATATAAATTAAATTAAAAAACACAAATAATTATTTTATAAATTATTATAATAAATTATAATATGAATAAGGAATAGTTTACATTGGAAAGTTAAAACGATTGCTAATTGTTCGGGTGATTCCCTTAGGTGTTCGACTCACCTCTATTCCGTTTAAATTTAATTATTTATATTATAAAAATGTGTTTTGAAATTTTTGTTTTGTTGTTTGTTTTGTTTTGTGAGTAAATAAAAAAAAAAATAGAGGAGTAAATATGAAAAGTGAGGATTATTGTATGGATTGACGACTTTATTCCACTAATGCTAAAGAAATTGGAACTCTCTACTTAGTATTTGCTATTTTTGCAGGTATGATAGCTACAGGATTTTCAGTTTTAATTAGATTAGAATTATCTTCACCTGGTGTTCAATTTTTACAAGGAGATCATCAATTATTTAACGTTATAATAACTGCTCATGGGTTATTAATGTTATTCTTTATGGTAATGCCAGCATTAATTGGAGGTTTCGGTAATTATTTATTACCTATCCATATTGGAGCTCCTGATATGGCAAACAAAAAGGGAGTTCCTTGGGTGAAATATAAAGTATTATAGCAATAAATATAAAGAGAATAAATTTGAAGGGTATTTAGCAGGTCTATTTGAAGGAGATGGACATATTTGAATTCAAAAACCTGAACAAAAAAAGAAACATAATCCAAGATTTTGTATAACTTTTGGACTAAAAAATGAACCATTAGCAAAAAAATTATTAGAAATAATAGGATCAGGTTTTATAAGATATAAACCAAAAGATAATGCTTGTGTATTAGTTGTTTCACCTGTAATAGGTTTAAAAAAAGTAGTTCATTTATTAAATGGTGAATTAAGAACACCAAAAATACATCAACTTCATAATTTAATAGACTGATTAAATAAAAACCATAGCACAAATTTTATTAAATTACCATTGAAAGATAGTTCATTATCTGAAGATGGATGATTAAGTGGATTTATAGATTCAGATGGTAGTTTTTCTGTACAACATGCTAAATTAGAAAATAATGCAAAAAAAAGAAAAATATCTTGTAGATTAAGAATTGAACAAAGAATGTTAGATCCTATAACTAACAATAATTATTTTAATGTTTTAACAGACATATCTACTTTTCTTAATTGTGCATTATTGACTAGAAAACAAAAGTCTACAGGTAATGAATACTATACTTTAACAGCTTCAAGTAAAAGATCTCTAGATATAATAGTAAATTATCTAGATAAATATCCATTATTTTCAAGTAAATATTTAGATTACAAAGATTGAAAAGAAATAGTTTTATTAATATTTGAAAACAAACATTATACAGAAGAAGGTATAAATAAAACAGAATCTGTAAAAAATGGTATGAATAGACAAAGAACTCACTTTACTTGAACCAACTTAAATCTATTATCTTTATAAATTATATTTTACTATATTAAACTCTAAATTAGGAAATGCCGTTAAAAAGTGTAAATTTTTTAATTATTACTTCGCTATATGCATAGAATCTCTCGATTTTGGAATTAATTTTCCAGTTAACAGATACATAGACAGCTAATTGAAGTTTAAACTTATAAAGTTGTATTTTCAACTGAATTAGTCGTAATACTTATGTATACATGGGAAGAATGTGCAGGAAACCAACAAAATAACAAATATAAACAAAAAACAACAAAAACCCCCAAAACCAAATTAAATTTAATGATTATTTAACTAAATTTACCCCCTTTCATTAATTACACTTTGTAATAAAAGAGTAAACAAGACATAAGTGTATAAATTTTTGGTTTTATTTATCATTTATTTGTTTTGTTTACATTATTCTTTATCGTTATTTTAATTTTCTTTAACAATTAAAAATAACTATAAAAGATATTTTATTTGTTTGTTTTATATTTGTTATTTTAAGTAGGTTCCTCAGAGACTACACGCGAAGCCCCTTAAATTCATTCAATGTCAGTAAATTCCATTTATTTTAGGGAAACCTCGACAAATTAAGGGTGAAGACATAGTCCGTCCGGGTAGGAAACTACTTCTTTAGTTCAATTTAATTAACTTTTATAGTTGCAGAATTGAGCAAAAAAGGTTTGACTTAATAGATTTAATAGTCAAATGGTTAAAAGATTTCCAAGATTAAATAATATAAGTTTTTGATTATTACCTCCATCATTAATATTATTATTACTTAGTGCATTAGTAGAAAATGGAGCAGGAACAGGATGAACAATATATCCACCATTATCAGGAATTCAAGCACATTCAGGTGGATCTGTTGATTTAGCTATTTTTAGTTTACATTTAACAGGGGTATCTTCATTATTAGGAGCTATTAATTTTATTACTACAGTTTTAAATATGAGAACTAATGGTATGAGTTTACACAAATTATCATTATTTGTATGAAGTGTATTTGTAACTGCTATTTTATTATTATTAGCTTTACCTGTATTAGCTGGTGCAGTAACAATGTTATTAACAGATAGAAACTTTAATACTAGTTTCTATGATCCAGCTGGAGGTGGAGATCCTATATTATTCCAACATCTTTTCTGATTCTTTGGACATCCTGAAGTTTATATTTTAATTATACCTGGATTTGGTATAGTTAGTCAAGTTATATCAACATTCTCAGGTAAACCAATATTTGGTTACTTAGGAATGGTATATGCTATGTTCTCTATTGGAATATTAGGATTTTTAGTATGATCTCATCATATGTTCAGTGTAGGTTTAGATGTAGATACAAGAGCTTATTTCACTGCAGCTACTATGGTAATTGCTGTACCTACAGGTATTAAAATATTCTCTTGAATTGCTACATTATATGGTGGTAGTTTAAGATTAACAACACCTTTAATATTCTCATTAGGATTCTTAGCCTTATTCACAATAGGAGGTGTAACTGGAGTAATTTTAGCTAATGCTTCATTAGATTTAGCTTTACATGATAGAATTAAAAAAGATCCTAATTATATCCATAAATTTTGAGTAGGTTTAATGGATGGTGATGGAAGTATTCAAGTTAATCACTGAAGACATAAAAATCTTCAATATAGATTAGTTATTAAATTAAAATATTTTATTGAAAATTTATCAATGTTAAATTTAATAAAATCTCACATCGGAGGAAATGTGAAAGTAATTGGAGATAATAAATTTATTATTTGAGTTGTAAACGATAGAAAACAAATTCAAAGAATAATTGAAATATTTGTTTCTTATCCTCCCTTAACTTCCAGATTAAGAGCTCAATTAGCATTTATGTTAGAATGTTTTCAACAAAATAATGTTGTATGATATTTAAATGCTAGAAGTCAAAAATATCTTAATCCTAATCTAGATATAGTTAAAATGGATAATAATTATTTTAATGAATGATTATCTGGATTTATAGAAGCAGAAGGTTGTTTTTCAATAAGAGAGATATCTAATAGTCATTCATTTTCTATTAGTCAAAACAACGATAAATATATCTTAGAAGCAATTAAAATTAATTTTGATATTAAAAATGATATTAGAAAAATAAATAATAAATTTTGATTTATTGAAATTTATAGAAAATTCACTTTAATAAAAATTATTAATCATTGTATTAACTATCCTTTGTTAGGAGCAAAAATACTTTCATTTACTAAATTTAGAGATCTTTTTAAATAAGTGTCATGTTGTCTTACCACTGTGAGAAATTAAATTATAAGGGAAAATAAAAACAAACAAAAATTATAACACAATATTATTTGTAAAAACACAAAAATACAAATACAATAAAAGAGACTACAAAATAATTATTTGTAAAAATACAAATACAATAAAAGAAGATTAAAATTTTAATCATCTTGAAATATAAAAACAAAAACAACAAAAACAAAAAATTTACATTCTAAGCAACTAATCATATCTAATTTTATTTAGATATTACAAAAATTATTAATTAATTTATATTATATCTGTTCTGTCTCAGATTTAAATTAATAATCACACTTTAGTATTAAAAAAACAAAAACAACAAAAACAAAAAAATGAATTTAAACTTATTATTTGACAATAATTTAACCAATTATGATATTTTCATCGGTTGTGGTATTATCTTAGGTTGTACTTTATTTTACTTAATTAGAAGTAATTATACAACTATTCTTCCTAAAAATATAGAAGCTTTAACAAACGAAGAGATAGAAGCTATAGTTAACGAAAATGCAGTAACTATAATAAATAACGAAAATATAGATGCTATAATTGACAGTGATTCTGATACAGATGTAGAATCTGATTATCAAAGTACATTTGATACTGAAAGTATATTAGATGTTGATATAACTGATCTAGATTTATTTTTCATGCCAGATGTAGATTTTAATGTATGTTCAATTCAAGAATTAAAATTATTTGAGATTAATAGCATATTTTCTAGAGAAATTGCTGAACATTTTGTAACTGAGGAACAATTAATAGAATTAATCTATTCGTTTACAGATATTGAATTAGCTACAAATTCGATTAATGACTTCATCCTTCTAGTTATAACTAATATGTAATATTGGATAAATTTATATATTAATTCTTAAATTCTTAAAAATTTACCCCCTTTTTAAGTAAATTCTGTATTAAAAGAGTAAACAAGACAAAAGATATAATTTATTATTAAATGTTTTTTGTTTACATTTTTCCTTATAAATTCAAATTATCGGTAATATAAAAACAAACAAAAATTATAAAAATTTTATATTGCTAACGGTGAAACCTTTAAAATGGAAATATTGCAATTTCCATGCTATAAATTTTAAAGGCAATACCGTGGAAACCAAACTATAAATAATTATTATTTGTAGAAGTAGGATCCGTAGAGACTATACGTGGTAGTCGAACGTTAATTAAGTTTAATAATTAGATAAGATATAGTCCGATCCTCATTGTAAAATGAGTATAATTATATTATAAATATTTAAACATAATATAATTCTAAATAGACTTATTATGTAGTAGCTCACTTCCATTATGTATTATCAATGGGTGCTGTATTTGCGATTTTTGCTGGATTCTATTTCTGAGCACCTAAAATAATAGGTAAATCATATAATGAATTATTAGGAAAAATTCATTTTTGAACATTATTTGTAGGAGTAAATACTACTTTCTTCCCTCAACACTTTTTAGGTTTAGCTGGGATGCCTAGAAGAATACCAGATTATCCAGATGCCTTTAGTGGATGAAATCAAATCTCAAGTTTTGGTTCAATAATTTCAATAATGGCTACTGTATTATTTGGTTATATTATTTATGATATTTTTGCTAATGGAAGTCCAGTTAATAATAATCCTTGAAATGTACCTTCTTATTTTACATCTACAGAACAATTTAATAATGAAACAGAAACAGCTACAACTTTAGAATGAACTTTACAAAGTCCTATCCCATTACATGCTTTCAAAATGTTACCTGTTCAATCTTAAATTGAGATTTAAAATTAAGTTATATTTTATTAGCTTAAAATTTATTTAATTTAAAATTAAATAAACAGTTCATCTTACTAAAATTTTACCCCCTATCATTTTATTTTTATTATCTAAGAATTTTATATTAATTCTAATTTTGTATTTTTAATTTAATAAACAAATTAAATAAATTTTAATAGAATTATTTATATATTAAAGATAATTTAACTTAACAAACAATTTTATTTTAATATTAAATTAATTATAAAAAGCCATTAAATAAAAGAAGCATAGTATTAATATTTAAAATCATTAAGTTTTAATAATTATTTTTAAATTTAATTTGAAGAAATAAAAACAAAAAATTGTTTGTTTTAAAGACTGTAGCATAATTGGTAATGCAATTCGCTCATAATGGATGGTATAAGGGTTCAATTCCCTTCGGTCTTATAAATTTTAGAGGGTACTTGGTCGAGTCTGGTTTATGGCGCTCGTTTTGAAAACGAGTACTTGAATAAAGTCGTGAGTTCAAATCTCACAGTGTCCGCTTATATATTAAAGATAATTTAACTTAACAAACAATTTTATTTTAATATTTTTATTATTGATTTAAGAAATATATATTTAAATTAAGAAATTTAATTAATTTAAAAGAAATTATTAAATATTAATCATATATAATAAAATATTATTTTAAAAGAAGAGGATTATTATATAAACCTTTGTAAAAGAGTATAATAAATTATTTTAATTATAATTTATATTAAATTTAAAATAAAACTAATATATTATTAAAAATAAATCCCTTTAAATTATAATTTTGATTTATTATAATTTAAAAATAAAGAAATCAAAAATTCAAATAATAATAATAAAATATTATTATAAATCTATTTAATTTTATTATAATAAAAAATAAATAGACACTCTAGTCGCAAAAATCGAATTAAACTCTCAAATCTAAAAATGCTTAGTTTATTATTATTAATACCTATAGTAGGTAGTTTGTTATTATTAACAATACCTGAAGAATCTATAGAAAATCAAATAAGAATGAAAAGAATAACATTAATAACTATGTTAATAAATTTTTTAATTTCAATATATATATGATTAGAATTTGATTCAAGTACTAGTCAATATCAATTTGTATATGAATTTCTAGAATTAAGTTATTGTCATTTAAATATAGGTATAGATGGTATATCATTATATTTTGTATTATTAACAACCTTTGTAAGTCCTATAGCTGTATTATCTAATTATAATAATATAAATAAAAATTTAAAATATTTTTTAATATCATTTTTATTATTAGAAACATTACAAATAGGAGTATTTGTAGTATTAGATTTATTATTATTTTATATATTTTTTGAAAGTGTATTACCTATTTTATTTTTAATAATTATAGTATATGGTTCAGGTGAAGCTAGAATAAGATCAGCTTTATTATTCTTTTTATATACTTTAGCTGGATCTTTATTTATGTTATTAGCTATACTTCAAATATATAGTTATGTAGGTTCAACTGATTTTCAAATAATCTCATTATCAGAAATTAATTTAGATAGTCAAAAAATCTTATGATTAGGATTCTTTATAGCTTTTGCAGTAAAAACTCCATTATGACCTTTAACAGGTTGATTATATAGAGCTCATGCTGATAGTCCTTTAGCAGGATCTATCTTATTAGCTGCTACTATATTAAAATTTGCTACTTATGGTTATTTACGAGTTTTAATTAATTTTTTACCTGATGCTACTAATTATTTTTCTCCTTTAATTCAAACTATTGCTATTATAACTTTAATTTATGCTTCTTTAGCTACAATTATTCAACAAGATACTAAAGCTTTAATTGCTTATTCAAGTGTAGCACATATGAGTGTTGTTATATTAGGTTTATTTTCTAATACAATTCAAGGTATTGAAGGTGCTATATTATTAGCTTTAGCTCATGGTTTTGTTTCTCCTGCTTTATTTATTTGTGTAGGAGGTATAATTTATGATAGAACAGGAACTAGAATTATTCATTATATAAGAGGTTTAGTAACTTATATGCCTGTATTTACTATATTATTTTTCATTTTCACATTAAGTAATACTGGTATACCATTAACTTTAAATTTCTTAGGTGAACAGTTATCTTTAATTGGAATATGAGAAAGAAGTCCTATAATTGCAGCTTTAGGTGCTACTGGTATTGTTTTATCTGCTATTTATTCTATTTATTTATATAATAGAATTTCTTATGGAACTTATTCTCCTCATTTAAAACCTATTAAAGATATTTCTAGAAGAGAATTTATTTTATTAATAACTTTATTAATACCTACTGTTTTATTAGGTATTTTCCCTAATGTTATATTAGATGGTTTACATTTTTCTATTTCTACTTTACTTTTTAATGTTTAATTCTAATAATTTTTAATTTTTAATTTTATAATTTAATTATTATTTAACTTTATATTTTACCCCCTTTTTTATTATAATAAAATATTATAAAATAAATAAAAGAGCATAGTATTAACGGTTAGTATGACGATCTTCAAAATCATTGGTAGGTGTTCGAATCACCTTGCTCTTGTTTTAATTAATTATGTTATTATTTTTATACATTTAAAAGAAAAGAATTAATTTATAAAAACACAAAAATCAAGGGATCTTAGCTTAATTGGTAGAGTTTCTAATTGTCATTTAGAAGGGTTCCAGTTCGAATCTGGAAAATCTCGCTTTATATTATTATAAATTTAATAAAAAATAATGACATGATAATATATAATTTTATTTATTAAAAACAAAAACAAACAAAAAAATAATTATTAAATTTTATAAATTATTAAAATTATTAAAATTTAATAATCTTAATTTATAGTGAATAATATAATTAAATTTATTTAATTATTATAAATTTTATTAAATAATTGTCTTCGTTATTAAAATATTTTAATTGTAAAAACACAAAATAATATTTTAGTACAAATTTTAGAAACCCAAAATAAAATTAATACCTACATGATAATAAATACAAAATTAATTAGTATAAATACTAATAATATTAGTTTAATCTTAATATTAAGTTATTTAACATTATCAAATTATAATATTAACATATTAATAGCATTAATAACATTTCTAATAATAAAAATAATATTACAAAATAATTATACAAAAAATAAAATAAATTATAATGATTCAGGATTATTATTTAAAGTTATAATTCTAAATATTTTAATATATTATTTATTTTACATTTATTTAATAAATAATGTAATTTATATGGATAGTACAGAATATTTAACTTTATATAATAATATATATATTAAAGGTTTAAATTCTTTAGTAGAAAATTATGGAGAACTTATAGCTTATGCTGTAGGAGTAAAATTATCTAGTATTTATTTAAAAATATTACCAACTGAACCAACATTTTATTTTCATTTTGGTTTAGGTGTTGGACCTACTTTAGATTTAACAGTTCACCAAGAATTATATGATTCACCTGGAGATTCTAGTTTTAAAAATTATGTTTTATTGACTGTTGAAAAAGTTGAAGATCATATTAATTTTCTTAAAGATATGGTTCCTTTTCATCATAAACATTATAAAATATCTAAAATGACAAATATGGAAAATAATACTACTATTATAAGTGGAGATGCTCCAACTAATATTAATGTAGTTAACATTCATTGTTCTTTAGAATCTGGAGAAATTTATGTTAATTTTTTTAACTTTATTGAAAATTTTGTTTTGTTTACTTCAGTTATTTTATATTTGATATTTTTAAGTTTTTTATTTATTTTTTTAATTATTAAATTTATTAATTTTATTAAATTTATTAGATTTATTTAATTTTTATAATTTTCTTATTAGGATTCTTTTTAGATTTTATATCTTTATTCATTTTAATATTAATATAAATTAAATTTATTATTAAATACATCATTAAACACTAAATTAAATTATATTTTTTATATTTTACCCCCTTTTTAATTGAAAAGAAGTGAATTTTTATATATTTATAAAAGTATAAAGAAAATAATTAAATTAAAATACAACGAGTATAGTTAAGTTGGTATAACCTCTACCTTCCAAGTAGATGTGATCAGTTCGAATCTGATTACTCGTATTTACTATAAGAATTTATTTTTTTAGAACTTATTTATTTTATAAATACTATTATTGAAAAATAAATAAAAATACAACAATCACAAGGAGAACAATAACAATTTTAATAAATTAGTTATTAATAATTTCTTTATTATTTGAGATTAAAATGGTATTGAACCTACCAGTTTTATTTTTGAAATTTAATCTTCTTTTGTTTTCTGTAACTTTTTAAGTATATAACTGTTCTAAAACCGAAATATGACCTAAAAAGAAAGGGGGTAAAACATAGAAAATAGCCTATTTATAATAAAAGAAAACCTTTAAGTATATATAAGGAGGCAACCAAGGAAAAATCATTTGAATAAATTAATTTTCTTTTATTATCTGTAACTTTCAATGTATATAATTGATCTAAAATAGATATAAGACCATCAGTAATATTTTTTCTTCATTTAATTTGAATTTTCTTTAGAAAAGTTTCTTTTTCTAATAAGTTTAAGAAATCATCTAAAGTTAAATCAATATCATGGCTAAGTCCTTTAACTTTATATATTATTTTTCCATCTTTAGTTAGTAAAAAATATACTTTAGGAGATAGGAAAACTGTTTTATCTAATGTGTTTTCTAATTTCATTTTACCTAATTCATTAGAAGAAACTAAATCCTTAGATAAAGGTTTATCAATATATATACTATCTGTATCAGAATAATATAAGTTGAAATCCGGATTATTTTTGAATTGGCTCATATGAATTCTAGCATAAGCTGTAATTGCAGCTGCAATTGCTATATTAACATTATGAGTTTCTAAGTTACCATAAAGCATAGTTTGTTGATCTTTTTCATCAGATCTATGTTTAACTAAAACATTAGGTCCTAAATCAATAATATCTATTATATCATCGCTATGATCTTTTTCAAATGTAAGGTAAGATTTTAAATCTTTAAAAATAGAAATATCTGGAAAGATATCAATCATACCAAATTTACCGTAAAGTCCATTCAGTATAAGTTTAGCACAGTAGTTTAATGGATTAGTTTTAGGATATTTTAATCTGAATTTATATAAGGCATCTACATAATCTTTAAATATGTTTTGAGGTTTAAATGTATAACCTCATAAGATTTGAAATTTATATCCAAATTTTATCGCATTATCCATTTCTGCACTAAAAATCATATCAGTTCATTGTCCTAAAGGGGCAATAGTTCTGATACCATTAACAGTTTTTACATGTGTTTGAATAATTGGATGCAATAAATTATCAGGAGCAATTATATTACAATAGAAAAATCCGAACGCCTTTTTATTTACTGCTCTTATATCTCCTTGAAAGTAAACAGGTTTACCTGTAGGCATATCACATTCTTTCATAACATATGGATATAAAGAGTTAACATCGTATGCATAAATATTTTTGTCATCTTTATTAAATGGTATATACATATCGCAAGCACCTCCTGTATAAGACATTCTAATGTCTTGAGCAACTGGACCAGAAAGTTGTGCTATTGTATTTTCTTTAAGATAATGTGTTCTAAAAATACCATAAGCTAATGATGATAAAGTAGGATATTTATGTATGCTTAATTCAAATAAATCATGAATTAATAAAGTAAATTTAGAGATAACTTGGTATAATGAAATATAATCAATGTTACAATATTTAATTGTTTCTTCTTTCATGTTTCATAAATTATCTTTAAAATTATTACAATATTCTAAATATTCACTTTTTAATATATTATCAAAGAAATTCATATTAGGAACAGATCCAATATAATCCAAGTTACTTTCATTTACAAAGAAATAAGGGAATAAAGATTTGATAGTTTCAACTTTAAATGATTTCCCTAATTTAGCTAAAGAACCAATTAATATTTGTTGAGAATCTCTAAAATATATAACATGGTCTCCAAAAATCAATTGAATAGAAATAATTCTATCGTTATGAATTAAGGGTTTACAAAAACCTATTTTTGCTAGTATTTTTAATAAAAATATAGCATCAAAATTGGCTAAATTATGGATATAAATTCTATGATTATCATATTTTTTAATCATTAAATCATTAATAGCTTCAACTATCAGTATAGGGGGAGGTAAAAACAAAAATCTAAAATAGCGATTTAATTACATTTTAAGAACTAAATCAGTATAAATGTGAAATGGCTATTACGGAAAAGCAAAAAATCAAAAACAAAAATGTTAGCGATTTTAGCCTAAAAGCCCCAAATGAGAAATGAAGGTCTTAAATTTCCTAGAATAAATTAATTCATTTAAAATACTCGTATTTTAGTATTAAAATAATAAAAGTGTATATTATTATAAATATAATATATTTTAGACGCTATTATAAAATTGTCAAAAACAAAAATGTTAGCAGCAGCAAAATACATTGGTGCAGGTTTAGCTTGCTCAGGTTTAATAGGAGCTGGAGCAGGTATTGGTTTAATCTTCTCTTCATTAATCGCTTCAACAGCTAGAAACCCTCAAATAAGAGGTCAATTATTCAGTTTTGCAATCTTAGGATTCGCTTTAGCTGAAGCTACTGGGTTATTCTCTTTAATGATTGCTTTCTTATTATTATATTCTTAATTTTATTTAGTAATATTTAATAATATTTAACAATTAATTTAAATATTTAACCTTATTTGAATTAAAATTAATTCAATTAATATTTATTATATTTACCCCCTATTTAATTGAATTTTAAAATATAACAAGTATAAAAGATGTTCTATTTTTATAAATAATTTTAAAAGAAGAGGATTATATTTCTCCATAAGAATAGACTTATAATATTTAAATATTATCAGATCCTTAAATAAAAATTAAATAAAAATTTAATTTAGAATTTGTCACATTAACTCCAATTTATATAAAAAATAAAAAAAAACAAAAAAAAAATGAATAAACAAACTAATTCAAATATAAAATTAAGTCCTATTTATGGTGTACCTTTATTAAGAAAACATATAAATAAAAGTATAACTCAAATCTCTATAGAAAATATAATACAAAGTTATAAAGAAATAGAATTAGCAAGTAAAAAATATGTAAGTAGTAAAAAAGCTAATAAAAATTTACAAACAATAATTGAATTAAGTGATATGATAATTAAATCTAATAAATCTCAATTAAATTTATTAAATAAAAATCAATTTAATTTATCTAAATCAGAAAATTTAAATAATTTAAATAATGAATTAACTAAACCAATATTAAATGAATCAAATTCAATATTAATGAATGAACAACAATATATAGGGTTACTTAGTCCCTTTAATTCTAAATTAGCAAGTTATACTAATCATTTTTATACATTTACTAATAGACCTTATAAACAAATAAGTAAAAATTTAAATAATATTTATATAATTTGTAAATCAGCCTTTCTTAATATGTCTAGTATAATAAGTAAACCAATAGTATTAATTAATCCAAATTTAATAAAAATTACATTATTTTATTATTGAAAACCTTTAAGAAAAAAATATAACAATAGTAATTTACACTCTAAATTTTTAATATTATATTATAATAAATTAGAAAAATTAGTTAATTTATTAAGTAAATTATTTAAAAAATCAGTAGAATTAGAATTAATAAGAATTTATTCCCCACAAAATGATAGTAATATATTAGCTAATCTTATTGGTATATTAAGTAATTTTATTAAATTTAGATATATTCATATGAAATTATTTAAAGTAAGTAAAACTAAAAATCTTAATAAAGGATTTAGTAATAGATTTAATAGTAATAAAATACCTTCTTTTTTATCTGGAATTTATTTAAAATTAGCAGGTAGAGTTTTAACACAAAAATTACAAAGAAGAGTTAAATCTAAAATAGTTCAAAAAGGTAGTTTAGCTAGAACTAAAGCTAGATTAATTAATACTAATAGATTTGTTAATAAAAATAAAAGAGGTACATTCAGTATTACTATTAAAACTGGACATATTATTAATGATTAATATATTTTAATTTAATATATTATTCTTATATTACCCCACCACCCCTCATATATTTAAATATTTTTTATTATATAATTTTTATAAATTTAATTTTAAACTGAAATATCTCAACAAAAACAAAAACAACAAAAACAACAAAAACAACCCCAAAATATAATAATAATAAAAGAAGATTAAAATTTTAATTTTCTATAAAAACTAAAACTAAAAATTACATTCTAAGCAACTAATCATATCTAAATAAATTTAGATATTATAAAATTTATTAATTATATATTAAAATTTTCATTAATTATTAATATTAATTTAAAAATAAATATAACTTCTATAAAAGAAATAAATTAATAATTACACTTTAGTATAAAATTAAAAACAAAAACAACAAAAAAATGAATATAATAAACAGAAATCAATATCAATCTTTTCCATATCATTTAGTAGATCCTTCCCCATGACCTATCTTGGTTAGTTTTTCATTATTAAGTTTAACTTTAGGTGCAGTAATGTACATGCAGGGTTTTACTCATGGAGGACAATTATTAAGTTTAGGTTTTACTTTAACAGTATTTGGTATGATACTTTGATTTAGAGATATTATAACAGAAGGTACTTATTTAGGACATCATACAATACAAGTTCAAAAAGGTTTAACAATAGGAGTAGTATTATTTATTATAAGTGAAGTATTTGCTTTTTTAAGTGTATTTTGAGCTTTTTTCCATTCTAGTTTATCTCCAACAATAGAAATAGGAGGAGTATGACCACCACAAGGTATAACACCATTAGATCCTTTTGCA
>Ga0209732_1000011_pt1 | contig 14632 bp, 5 predicted proteins | sample JacPinW_OM1H0_O1_FD_187955 | JGI IMG/M metagenome (GOLD analysis project Ga0209732, IMG submission 187955) | Forest soil microbial communities from Algoma, Ontario, Canada - Jack Pine, Ontario site 1_JW_OM1H0_O1 (SPAdes) (version 2) | ecosystem: Environmental > Terrestrial > Soil > Boreal...
GCGCGGCATTGACGACCGGCATCACAGCTCCCAGTTGAGTGAGTTCGGTTGAGGTGAACAGTCCTGCGTTAATGAGGGCCTGGCCGGCCGGAGTGGGAGAGCCCGCAAAGCTACGATTGTAGTTGTTAATCGCGTCGTTGATATTAGCGGCGTTTATGCCGTGCCCGAACGATCCAAGATTAGTGCCCGGAAGAATACCTCCTAACGCGCCGTTCGAGCCGTTCGTCAAATAGCCATCGCCTGTTCCGTCCCCGTTAACCGCAGTCACAAACATACCGCCGGGAGTTCCGGTTGAAGCGAGCGTGAGAGTCGTTGGCAGCGCGCTATAAAAATGTCCAATTACGCTGGCCCGGAAGTGAGCCGGCAAATCCAAGGTGCCTCCGAAGGAAATCTGGTGAGTACGATCCAGTCCATTGGGACCGCTGAATTGGTTCGGCTTTGCATAGTTCCACGCGCTGTTAACGAAGTCACCGTCCTGCGCCTGAGAGGTGTACCTGGAGAGAGCATAAGAGACTTGCAGGTTCAAGGAATGTGCTCCCCTGAACGGATTACGCATGTTCTGCTTCAAGGAAGTCTGCAAACCGTTATAAACCGAGCGTCCGATTGGAAACAGCATCTGGTTTCCTCCCAGAGCGGGCGATCCATTTGCGCCATTTGCAATGCCACCGAAGGCGGCGCTGGGGCAGGGGCCTCCGCCGCAGACTTCATAACCAGAGTCCAACCCGTTCGTGGCAAAATCCACGATGGTGGCTCCGCCTCCTGCGGGGTGTAGAGCGGGACAGTTGGCAATGGCGGCGTCAATCGAGCCCGCTCCGCAGGCAGTTAGAGTCTTGTTGATGGCATTCACAGCGGCCGACATATTTAGAAAGCGCGCGTCGCCGACGTGGTTCGTATCTACTGCCAGGAGTGTGTGGGTAGAGATGTTACGGAGATAATCCGCGGTTAACACCATGCCCCGGCGAAGCTCGCGCTGGATGCCGAAATTCATTTGCACCGACCGCGGGGTTCTGTAGTTAGGAGCGAACAGGTTAGTGCTTGTCCCGTTTGGACCGGTATCTTGCAGGGCAGAACCAATAAAAGATCCGTTTGGTCCGGAACCAACCGCCTGAGCGGCAGCCTGATATTGCGATTGCAGTGCCGCAATCTGAGACTGGACCAGCCCAATTGGCTGACCGCAGAAACTGGGGGTGATCGAAGTTGTCGTGCCGGGCAGATTGAAAGTCGCCGGTTGCCCGCTTCCACAGGCAGGCTGAAAAGCCAAAAAAGTTCCATTCGTCAAACGCGCCGGCCGGTCGAAGATAACGTTGTTCCAGATCGAGTTCTCATAGAACAATCCAATCCCACCACGCACCACCGTCTTTCCGTTATGCGCCGGATCCCAGGCGACACCGAGCTGTGGTGCAAAATTCTTGTTCGGATTGTTCACTCGATTCCCCAAGCCCGAATAGAACTGATTGTCAAACTGGTAGAGCGCCGCGATTGGCCCCAGATCGTTATCGGTTCTTCCCGTATCTCTCACGTACCGCAACCCATAGGTCAGAGTTAAATTTGGTTTGATCTTCCAGGAATCGCCGACGTACCAGGAAATCCGATTATCAGGTCCCAAGCCTCCACCTGGAAAACCAAACGAACGCTTCTCCGTAGAAAATCCCTGGCCGTTGCCGAGAAGCACATTGGTGGCAGGATAGTTGAGCGCATTGGCTGCCCCGCCGGGCATGGCGAGGCATGTGCCGGCGCAAGCGGTGGTGCTGGCGTTCACCGCAGGCCCGTCGGCGAGAAAGCCGGCAAAACCGCCGCCTTGGATGTGGTTGAAGCCTCCACCGTAACGCAGGATGTGCGCCCCGATCGCTTTGCTGCCATCGTACTTGACCTGATGATCAGACTGAGGCGTTGACTGCGGTGCCAAAAGCCCCTGGCCGGAACAAAACACATCGGGAGTTACGCCAGAGCTATTGAGACAGTTGATGTCAGGACCGATTGCCAGTTCTATCGGTGATGATGGATTGAAGGGCGTCGTGGCGTTGGTTCCACTCGAAATGTGGTTAAAGAACTTCATATACCCGAGACGCACACTGTGGGTAAAAGTTCCGGTGGTGAAGTCGAGCCCCACAACGTGATCGCGAGTATGAGTAGTGTTGTTGAGGGGCTGGAAGGCGATAGCCTCGAACGATGAGACATCGCTGTTCTGGTCGTAGGAAAAGCGGTAAAACGTTTTGTAGTTTTTGCTGATCTGGTAATCCAATTTCGCGATTCCCTCGGTTTCCCGGAAAGGCGCCGAGAACGCGCCTGAGAGCGATTGAAAGGGAGGCCCCGCCAGCACCGGCTGATCGAAGTCTTGTTTGGTACGTTCCGCGTCTACGAAGAAAAACAATTTATTTTTTATGATGGCGCCGCCCAGGTTACCCCCGAACTGATTTCTCTGGAAAGGTGTATGCGATGCCCCCGGGAGGTTGGCATCGAGCGACTGGTCACGGAAATAATAGTAGCCTTGGCCGTGGTAGGCGTTGGTTCCCGACTTAGTCACAACATTCACCGACCCGGACGAGGTTAGCTCCGTGGAGAGATCCAACATCGACTCTCCGATTTGGAATTCCTGAATAGCGCCTTGGGGAATGTCTTGAGTCGTCGTCCCCACGGTTTCGTCGCTAGTGTCAACTCCGTCGACCTCGATGCGTGCCGTGCGTCCAAACCGTCCTCCGAAAGAAATTGAGGAAAATCCTTTCTTGGTGGGATCGAAGTTGCCGCCATCTTGAATCTGGATTCCTGGCTCCAATTGAGCCAGGTCGAGGAAGTTCCTTCCGTTGATGGGAAGATTCTCAATCTGCTCGGTGTTAATCACACCCTGCACACTCGCTTGTTCGGTGTTTACCTGCAACTCGGAACCTTGCACCTCGACGATCTGGTTGGCATCGCCCAATTGAAGCTTGAAGTTGCCCGAGGCCGTTACTCCCACTTGGACCGGAACGGTTGCGTCGAGGGTTTTGAAACCTTGCCCTTCCACGTGCACGCTGTAGTCACCCGGTGTGAGAGCGCCTGATGCGTAGGCGCCTGACGAGGTCGTCGTGACGGTTATGACTTGTCCGGTCGCCTTGTTGGTGATAGTAACCTTCGCTCCTACAACAACCGCACCAGAAGGGTCGGTCACCGATCCTTGAATGCTGCCCGTGGCAACTGTGGTCTGTGCCTGCATCGCAGCCCAGCTCAGCCAAAACAGCGAGATGGCAGTCAGCGTTGAGATTCGAGAGCGCTTGCCTGCTTGGCGGGAAAGGGCTGCGAGGGGAATCATAAGTATTCCTTTCGTCGTGATGAGTTCCCATCTGCTGGTGGGAATCTGACAGCGAGAGAGCATGCGATTTGCCGCGGCAAGGTTTTCTCGCGACCAGGTTATGAATGCACGTCTGGTTAACACGGGATGCGGGGCCTGGCGTACGAGCTAACCAATTCCAGTGAGGGGGTCGCCATTGTTACTCCCGCAGACCTTCACGATCTACTTCATTTGGTAAGGGAGGACGCTCGCCTCTATGAAAATCGGAAGCCAGGAGCAAGTCACAGGCCTGGGTCGAGCCTGGGCGCCATTTGGGGCTTATTTTAGGCGGCCCGAGGGCTGGTGGCGAGAAGGGCCCACTCATCACACAGCACAGGTATTCAGTTGCGCAAACGGCTGGGGTCAACCACAAGTCATTGACGAGTCAACGTCTTTCTGGAGACGCGCGCGAATTCTCTGGGCTGGGATCGATACCGATATAGTGCGGCACGTGATCTCTTGCCCTCGGAAGCAGGTTCCCGCTGTCGGGGATGGACTTTGACAGTTGCACTTCACTTAAAATAAACGATTCTCACCCAGACACGTCTATTCAGTTATCAGACAACCCCTAGTGCTTGCAGATGCGCCATGACCCCTGACCTTGACTCGGCATTGCAAGGCAAAACGGCTAGCTCCCCGCTGCGTGTCATCATTGCCGACGACGAGCGGCTTGCTCGCAAGAAACTGCATATTCTGTTGGAATCCGAACCGGAAGTCCAAGTGGTAGCCGAGTGTGAAGACGGCCGGCAGACCATATCAGCAATCCATGCCCACCTTCCAGATCTGCTGCTGCTGGATATTCAAATGCCGGATCTCGATGGGTTCCAGGTCCTGAACGAAGTCCCCCCTGGGGAAATGCCTGTCGTCATTTTCACGTCGGCCTATGATCAATACGCGATTCGCGCCTTTGAAGCACACGCTCTTGATTACTTACTGAAGCCGTTCGACCAGGAGCGCCTTCATCACTCGATAGAGAGAGCCTGCTCTGAAGTGCGTAAGTCAGGGGATCGCGAGATTACGCATCGCATCATGGATCTCCTATCCAGAGTGAGATCGGAAACCCGCTCCGGACCTGAGCCGGAAGGTCGTTTGGTGATTCGAGCCAAAGGACGGGTTATATTCCTGAATCTGGATGAAATTGACTGGGTTGAAGCTGCGGCGAATTACGTACGTTTGAATGTCGGGAAAGAGGCATATTTCTTTCGGGAGACCATCAGCCGTATCGCCGAACGGTTGAACCCGAATCTCTTCATCCGCATTCACCGCTCCACCATCGTGAACGTGCGGAAGATTAAGGAATTGATACCTGTCAACAGTGGCGAATATATCGTCATCCTAAAGACCGGCAAGGAATTGTCCTGCAGCCGCGGTCACCGTGCCGGCCTGCAGAGCGTGATTGACAAGAATTCTTAGGGTAAACCTGCCGGAACAGAGGTTCGTTTTTCTTCGAAAGTGGTATCGAGAGTTCCACAGAACGTGGGTATACACACCACGAGCTGAGTCAATCTAAAAGGGTGGCATTAGTTCAGTTTGATTCCGGAGGGGGACGATTGGTGGAGTTCGAGCATTGTTGAGAATTGGCTACCGCCGAAATTCAAAAGGGGGCATCGTGAGTATTCATCACCGTTCAGTCATGATCGCGCTGCTAAGTCTGTATCTGGCAGCGCCTGGACAGTTGGCCGCACAATCGCACCAGGATTCGGGCCCCGGGATGAATCAGACAGACAGTGCAGTCCCCGGTCTTCACGACTTCGACTTCCTGGTTGGTCAATGGCAGGCCCATCATCGAAAGCTGAAGCAGCGACTCGCCAATAATCACGAGTGGATTGAATTCGAAGGCACGTTGTTGAATCAACCGCTTATGGGGAGTTACAGCAATGTGGACGATACAGTGCTCAGCGTTCCCGGTGCTCCCTATCGCGGTGTCGCTCTGCGGTCCTTCGACCCGAAGACCCAGCAGTGGTCAATCTGGTGGCTCGACAGCAGGACACCATCCGAACCGTTGGATCCGCCCATGATTGGAGGCTTCCACAATGGCGTGGGCACTTTCTATGGGGACGATACGGTCAGGGGAAAGCGAGTTCGGGCGCGCTTCATCTGGTCCAACATCACTCCGACATCGTGCCACTGGGAGCAAGCGGCTTCGCCAGACGAGGGCAAGACCTGGGAGACTAACTGGGTGCAGGACATCACACGAGTTCCCTGATCGAGGGGATCGACAAATAGGAAAAATGGCCTAACTTGTAGAAGAAGCCCGAAAACTCGCACCATTTTTCCTGCAGTCGACCACCCAGATGGAATCATCGAGAGGCGATGTGCTAACCGGAGCACTGGCGAAGACAACTTATTCAAAAGCGGAGATCTCAGCTCAGGCTTAGACTGAAGCTCCTTCCCGCCGAAAACATGGAACCGGTCGCGACCGATCCCTTGCTGCAATTGTGGCACTCAGAAGACTAACTTGATTCCAAGCGTCATCTGGCGGATGCCACCACCGAACTGCTTCGCATTTAAGAAAGCATTGCTGAAAGGCTGTGCATAGCCTGGATTTCCAAGAGCGGTTGTGATACCGGTCGTATTGAAAACATTCCCATTGGTCAAAGTGTAACTGGGATGGTTGAGTACGTTGAAAACCTCCGCCCGCAGTTGCAGGTACTTGGTTTCGCCGAAGTAAGTGTTCTTGAACAGGGAGACATTGAAGGTGCTGAAACCAGGCGTTCGGTAACTGTCTCTTCCAACATTAGATTGCACTCCATTAGCCGCGATGAGGTACCGGTCCTTGGGATTCACCGGCGTATAACCAATCGCGGGGTCGTAACCGAAGGGAGCGCTTGCGTTAGCGTTGCAGCCATTGAACGGAGCAGTCAGGAAAGAGGTTGAGCCCACGTATGTGGCGCCGCCTGCCCCTTCGCATACCGGAAAAACATCGCCCTGAAAGGGCTCGTTCAGCACGTTGCCAGTCCCGGCTCGATTGAGGACAACCCTGTCCCCCGCAGTATCCACGTTGCCGTTCGAATCGACAACACCGGACTGCAGCGTGACTGGCTGTCCTGATTGCGCGTAGAACACGGTCCCGACCTGATAGCCGTTCAACAGGGTTTTGGCGAATGTATTCAACGACTTCGCTTTGGGCAACTGGTATACAAGCGATAACGCGACCTTCTGCGGAACGTCCAACTCCGAATCAGCCCGGTCCGCCGCAAGGTGGTACCCATCCTGCGCCCGGCGTGGATCCAAAGCGCTGGTATTGAATTCGTTTGTGGCGGAGTCGATGGTGTGCGAGTAGGTGTAGTTTCCATTTATCGAAACCCCATGACCCGCGCGCTGGGTGAAGCTCACGGAGGCAGCATGATAAATACTATTTCCATAGGGGTCATATTCCGTCACGTTCCCAAAGAAACCGTATTGCTGGTAAATGTCGGGACTTGGCTGAGTCAATCCCGGGACCGGGTTCAGAGTCAGGTTGCCATAGTTATTCTCAAACCGGTTGAAGTTGGTGTCGGTTGGGGTAGTGGCAGTATAGGTTGCCGGAATAGATGAGGGGCTGAGATATGTGGGCAGAGGCGAACCACCGGCATCGAAATAACTGATGAAGTTCCGGCGGAATTGCACCGGCAACTCCAGCCCGCGCGTACCCACATATCTCACTTCTAGTGTGGCATTGCGATACATTTCATGCTGGACACCGAGGCTCCATGTGAGCACTTTGGGTAAAGCAGTGTTATTGGGAAGGTGGGCGCTGGTTAGGTTTCGCGCCGTAGCCTGATCCGCAGGAGGAATGTAGACAGGAGGCAGGCCACCTCCCGCCAGGAAACCTGTCCCCGTCGAACACCACGAGGGTGTCGGGGTCAAAGTGCAGGCCGACGACGAGTTTAGTTCACTCTGCAGTTGCGGTGGTAAGGAAACAGAGTCAAAGTTCTGGAACTTCACGTCGTAGTTAATTCCGAACCCACCTCGAATCGCCGTCTTTCCGCCACCCGTTGGGTCATAGGCGAATCCAATCCGGGGGGCGAAGTTATTTTTGTCCGTGCTTGGATTTGCAAAGCTGATCAGTCCCGGAACATTCGAGATGGCATTGAGATTCCACTCTTTGTCTCCCACCGGATTAGTCCAGTATTCGTAACGCAGACCCAAGTTTAAGGTAAGTCGGGATGAGACTTTAAAGTCATCCTGAACAAACCCAGCCATTAAGCTTTCCGTTCCCAGAAAGTATCCAGAGCCCGCGCCGCGCAAGACCCGTGACGTGGGCACAACATCGTTGATGAAGTCCGCCGTCGTCTGGTATTCGTAGTCACCCACGCTGCGCGACAGGAAGAACTGTGGATAGATGAAATGGTTGTAATCGCCGCCAAACTTGAAGGTATGTTTGCCGTGCACCCAGGACAGCGTGTCTCTGACTTGATAGCTGTTCTGCTTCTGATGCTGATTGTCTGCTACGCCTGCGGTGTTCCCCGTAAATAGGTCGCCGACGGTTATGTCCGGCTGGCACGTGACATCGGGGGTACAGGGATCCAACAAGCCGAGAAAGTAATAGGAGTACTGGAGCCGAATGTCGTTCACCACGTTGTTGCGGGCCGTCCAGGTATCGGTGAGCGCGATCTTGCGATTATTAACGGGCTCATTCTGATTCCAAACCGGCAGCGGAATCGACGCGGGAACAATGAATTTTTCCTGATTGAAGGTGAAGCGCGCGCCCAGCTGGTGGCGTCCCCAAGTGTAGTCCGTGTTGAATTGTGCGTCGTGTTCTCTTTGAAAGTTGGGTGCGACAACAGCCAGACTTCCTACCGGAATCGAAGTGCCGTTTACTGCGAGAGTTCCTCCGTTATTAGACGGCGCCACGGGGAAGGCGGCGAGGGCGGCTTTCACCGCGGAACTCGCAGCAATGCCTTCGAGCATGCTCAATCCGGCCGAGGTTGGAGCCGTGGACAGTAAAGTGGTTGGGCCGGAACCGTGAATGGTTGTGTATTCGTAAGCGCCAAAGAAAAAGAACTTGTCTTTAATGATGGGACCGCCGATCGTGCCGCCGAAACGGTTGTCATCATATGGCGGCTTGGTGAGAAGCGATCCGGGTATCTTGAGGGTTTGGTCCGTTTGGATCTGCGCCTTAGTTAAGTTGTCGAGAGAGTTGAAATTCCGATTCTGCGCGTACCACTCGCCCGACCCGTGCAACTTGTTGGTGCCGGTTTTTGTAATCAGACTGAATTGGCCTCCGGCGGAATGTCCATATTCGGCGCTGAATTGGTTCGTCTGGAGCGCGAACTCGGCCACCGCATCCGGAATCACCGTGGAATTGTTGCCCGTGGTACCGAGATTGTTGTCATCGACTCCGTCAACGCTGAAATTGTTATCCCGCGGACGTGTGCCACCCACCGCACCGCCCACTCCCTGCGCTCCGCCCGGCGTCGCAACCACATTGGGAGCCAAAATCGCCAAGTTCAGGGGACTTCCGTTAAGCACGCCAGCCGAACTGGGAAGATTCGCCACATCCTGTGCACTGAAGTTATTCGTCAGATCCGAGGAAGTGGTCTGCACCTCCGCCGTGCCCGCGACAACTTCAACTGTTTCTGAGGACGCGCCGATGTCCAGTCGAGCATCTGCCACATTGTCCTGGTCCGCCAGTACTCCAATGCCTTTCTTCACATATCTCTTGAAACTCTTCGCTTCCACAGCAATGGTGTAGATTCCGGGCAGCACGCTCGGAAACTCATAGGTTCCGGCTGAACTTGTAACCGTGGCCTGAACAACCCCCGTGGCTTCGTTGCTTACAACCACATTCCCTCCGGCCACTGTTGCCCCGGTTTGATCGGAGACCTGTCCGCGTAGCGTGCCCGTTGTGTGCTGGGCTCCAGCCAAGCCGCTCCAACATAAAATCAATGTGCTCACAAACGCTATCCCTAAAACACGTATAAAACCACCGCAACCTCTCCGACTCGCTCGGGCCCTGGAATTGTTCACTTTTGGCTGCATATCTCTCCTTTGCGATTGCACTGCGGAATCGCGCTCCGGCGTCCACAGGCGCTGCGAGCTAATTAAGATGGTTTGCATAGTTGAGCGGTCGGCGTAATCCCAACTCCGAGCACAACCCTGTGTAGGAGCGAACGGAGGCCTTAGCTACATTCGAGCTGCCACGGTTCACTCATGCTCGTATCACTGGGACCGATAACTCGCCTTAGGGGGCCAACGGTCGACGGCCATGGATGCTTCCACGAATTCGGCGCTAACGCGCGCAAGAGCTTTGACCACAATCACCTGCATTTTCTACAAAAACCCGTAGAAATCGGCTCCAAGATACTAAGTTCAGAAGCAGGAATCGCTGGCGGCTAGACTGAAGGGCAGACAATTGGAGACAAAGGTCACCTTCCACACGAGAGCCACGCAGAATCCGCGAGAGAGTCACCGTGACACTTGTCGTAACCAGCTATAATGTTGTCCGCTCTGCTGGCAGGGGAAATGCAAATGAAACCCAACTGTGAAGAATGCGGCCTCCCCCTTCTCACGGACGCAGAGGCATACGTATGCTCGTATGAATGTACCTTCTGCCCTGAGTGTGCTTCGAAGCGCCAGAACCTGTGCTCACGCTGTGGAGGCGAGCTAGTTCGCAGACCGCGGGGGCGCGCCACCCCCACTGCATCCGCGAAGCATAATCCGGACCAGCCCGCCCTGCGCACCTGGCTGGTGTGGGCGATCAGCTTTGGAGTCTGGACATTAATTGCGGTTGCGGGCGCGGTCACCATGTATCAGTTCAATCGCACGCGCGGCTTGCCGAGAAACTTCGGCGACATGTTGATCTTGGAACTGAGCCAGTCACTTACCTACGCCCCCCTTACTCCCTTTGTATTCTTAATAGCATGCCGCTATCCAATTCAGCGGCGGGCTTGGCGACGTCGGGTAGTGCTATATATTGTTGGAGGCTTTTTTTTTACCTTGGCGCACGTGTTCTTGAGGGGCTTGACTTACAAGGTCTGGGACGTCGCGACTGCGAGTTATGCATCTGCGATTTGGAACTCCCACGCCCACGTTTTGAAGATAAGATGGGACTTATTTCAGTCGCTGTTTTTTTATAATGTCGTTGATGATATTACGGGGACTTATGTGCCGATTGTCCTCATCGCTCATGTCATGTCGTACTATACGAGTTTTCGACAACGGGAGCTGCGCGCATCGCAATTACAAGCTCAACTTGCGAAGGCCCGCTTGCAGGCGCTGAAGAGTCAGCTCCAGCCTCACTTCTTGTTTAACACGATGCATTCGATCTCGGCGCTTATGCTGACTGACGTGCGAGCTGCCGATCGAATGATGACCCGTCTCAGCGATCTGCTCAGAATGAGCCTCGAGGCCGAAGGCACCCAGGTTATCGCGCTCAGTCATGAACTTGACTTTGTAAACTGTTACCTGGAAATCGAGAAAATACGCTTTGAAGAACGACTGAACATAATATGGGATATCTCTCCCGAAACACTCGATGCCCAAGTCCCCCACTTATTGTTGCAGCCTTTAGTAGATAATGCCGTGAAACACGGCATCGCAAGGCTGCCGGCTGCTGGACAGATTCGCATTACTGTGAAATCACAGGGTGGCGAACTTCAACTGGAGATCAGCGACAATGGTCCAGGATTTGGCGAGGCGGGATCCTTTCAGCACACCGGCTTAGGTCTTAGAATCACACGCGAACGGCTCGAATCGCTTTACGGCCAGGATCAGAGCATGGAACTCCTGAGACCACCGGAAGGTGGGAGCACGGTGCGGGTCTCGATTCCTTTTCGTCCACAACCCGCAGAAAGCAAAGGAGGGTCAGCATTTGTGGCTCTTCGGCAAACCGGCTAAGACCTGCACCTCTTTTTCGTTCCTTCAAGCACTGCAATGAATCGAAACGTGCCATCCAAGTCAGGATCCCACACAGACGGGGAAGAAGGTAAGAAGTTTTGTAGTGACATTTGCGGCCTAGAAAGTGACCTTTAACGCCACCTGAATCTGCCGGGCGGAGGTAGTTTCGTCAGGCTGCGTGTACGTACCGGTGATAACCCCAAACTGCGACTGTCCGATCAGATTGCCCAAGCCTGCCGCGTCCGTTCCCGGATTGAGGAAGTGTGGATGATTCAGGATGTTGTATCCTTCGAAGCGCAATTCGGCCTTAATGCGTTCGGTTATAGTCATCCTCTTTGCCAGGGTTACGTCCCAGTCCCAGAAGCCTGGCCCATACCACTGGTTGCGGACGTTGTTCGAGGGAGAGCCCCACGGCGGATTGGTAAAAGCGCATAGGTTGCTGATGTACGCATATCCAGAGCCTGGGGCAAAAGGCCCGGCGGAACAACCGGAGCCCGCTGGCGGGCCAAAAGGATCGCCAACTTGGTAACCCCATGCGGCAATGCCTGTCCTTTGCGTGTCCAACGTTCCACGAACCTGGAACGGGTGACCCGATTGCGCGGTGAAGATTCCGTTCAGCTCGAAGCCTTCCATGATTTTCCCGAACACTCCGTTGCTCAGGTAGCTCTTGCCTCGGCCAAACGGCAGTTCCCAAATGTAGTTCAGAACCGCTACATGCCGTGTGTCATTGTCAGAATTGCCGTAATTTTGCGCCAGATTGAGCGAGTTCCGAGGAAAGGTATGCGCTCCGGCGGCAGGCCCAAGGGGATCGACCGAGTTGTCGAGCGCGTGTGACCACGTGTAAGCACCCTGGAACTGGAGCCCATGACTCATGCGGTGTGTGAACTTGGTTTGTAACCCGTGGTAGATCGAGTTGAATTCGTTGATCTGGTAATCGGGCTGCAGCAGCGCGTTGTTGGTCACCGCATTGAAAGGTAAGTCGTTGAAGCCGGCCGCCGGCGTCGCACCTATGTATAAGCTGGTACCGCTTACGTCGGTTTGATCACATTGCCCGAGTGGGTTAGAGGGAGAGATCAGTCCGGCGAACCCCTGGTTGAGTGGATTGGCTGGGACACAGAAGGCTAACAGCTGTTGAACTAAGCCTGGATTGGGCGGATTTCCGTCTCTCTGACCATAAACATGCACGCCCATCGCCCCGACGTAGGCAACGTCTGCGACGTTGTTACCCGGCAACTGCCGCTGAATATCAAGATTCCAGTTATTGCTGGCAGCGTTAGGAAAATGAGTGTTGAATACAACGATACTCTGAGCGAACGTGCCATCGGGAATCGATATCGATGGCGTCTGGGTTGGGACTTGGGATGGAAACGCACCCGTGCCCAGAAAATTGTGAATTGTATCGAAAGGATCAGTGCCGTATTCCGCCTGAAAGGGCGGATCGGAACGCACATTTCCGAATGCATTCCCAAATGTTCGGTCGTGGAAAATACCGAATCCGGCGCGGACGGCAGTCTTCCCGTCTCTCCAGGGGTCCCAGGAAAATCCTATGCGGGGCTCGATATCCTTATAGTCGGGCTGATAGAGGGAGTGGCCTGATCCTGGACCCACAATGCTAAACACGACGGGGGCGCCGGCTGCAAACGAACCGGGATTCTGCAGCAGGTTCGAGAGGTTTCCGCTGGTCTCATACGGGACGCCATTGAGTTGGTACCGCAGTCCCAGGTTCACCGTCAAGTTTGCTCTTACCTTCCAGGAATCCTGGCCATACCAATCGAATTCGTGTTGCTTGAAATTCTTGTTGTCCGAGGCCTGGCGCGCGCCGCCCTTGTTGAAAAACTGGTTCTGGACGTCTTGCACCGCGAAGCCCCAATACGCGTCTGCAGCATCGACCAATGACCGGTCCGGGTTGTTCGGTGGCTCGTTGGCAACAATCCCAACATCAAAGCCTCCAAATACGACTTCGGGATCCAAGCTGAGTTGGCGGCGCGCGAAGAAGTCGTTGTAGCCGCTCTCGCCCACGTCGCGAAAATCGAAACCAAACTTAAACGTATGACTTCTGTGAACCCAGGTAAGATTCTCGGCGTAACTGATTGTGCCTGTCTTCCGGGCTTGGCTGTCCGACCCACTCAAAGAACTAGCGAAGTTGGTAAACGGGTCCATGAGGTAATCCCAGCCGTTTCCTATGTTATCGACACCGCCGGGTGCGTCTAGCACGCTCGCGGTCGCTTTCCCCAGATAGAAGTTTGCGTAGAGATGGTTCCAGCCAAACTGGAAATTGTTGACCAGAGTGTTGCTGAAGGTTGATATCAACTGCGCAGCCAAGCCTTCGGTAATGCTCTTCTCCGCGAATTCCCCCACGCCACCCGGAAGGATATCGGAATGGCTCGGGTTAGGATCGTAAGCGTGGTTGTACCCGTAACGCAAGCTTATGGATTCACGATCTGTAAATCGATGGTCGATCTTGACGGTTGGATTGTAAGAGCTGGTCGCCGATGTGCTCGGGAAAAAGACGTTCCCCGAGATGCCGTTGGCCGACTGAGACGCCGTGGGATAATTCGCGAACACTTTCTGCATCGTGGGGTCAAATGGGAGGCCGGCTGCGTTGTTTACACCTGTCGGGGTGAGATCGATTGGAACCGTATGCGACACCCCTGACGTATCTGTGTAGTTATAGTTAAACTTCCCCGTCAGAAACGCCGCTGTCGGCACTGTCGCCTGGTTGGTCAAAGTTGTGCGGAAGCGATCCATCTCGTCGTTGAAGAAGAAGAAAGTTTTGTTCTTAATGATGGGACCGCCAACCGAAAATCCGAACTGATGCCGAATGTAAGGGTTCATCGGCCCGGCGTTTGGTCCCACAGCAGGGTTAAACCAGTCGCGTGCGCCTCCAAAACCATTCCATCGGCCGAAGTAATACATGTCTCCGTGGAGCGAATTCGTGCCGCCCTTGGTCACCACATCAATGATGGCACCGGTGTTGCGTCCGTACTCGGCATTGAAATTGTCGGTTATGACACGGAACTCCTGAGTGGAATCAGGGTTGGCGCTCAGCACGCCGCTCGAAGCTCCGGGCACAGAAGTATCGTTGTTGTCCACCCCATCAAGCAGGAAATTATTGTTCCGGTCCCGTGCGCCGTTAACAGAAAAGCCGCCATGAATGCTATCGGTCTGCGATGTCCCGGGCGACAGTAGCACAAGTTGATAGGGGTTGCGCGTGATAAGCGGCAGGCTCACCATTTCCCGCTGGTCCACTAGATTGCTGATCTGTGAGGTCTCCAGATCGACGTCCCGCACCAGGTCCCCTCGCACCGTCACTTCTTCGGTTACCGAACCCGTGGTCAGTTTCGCATCAACCGTCAACGACTGCGCCACAGTCAATTGAATATTGGGTAAGCGGAATAGTTTGAAACCCTCTTTTTTTACCATGATCTCGTAGGGGCCAACGGCTAGATTGGTCACCGCATAAGCGCCAGTTGTACTGCTTGTCGTCTGGTGCGACTCGTTGGTGGC
>Ga0209732_1000012_pt1 | contig 14617 bp, 8 predicted proteins | sample JacPinW_OM1H0_O1_FD_187955 | JGI IMG/M metagenome (GOLD analysis project Ga0209732, IMG submission 187955) | Forest soil microbial communities from Algoma, Ontario, Canada - Jack Pine, Ontario site 1_JW_OM1H0_O1 (SPAdes) (version 2) | ecosystem: Environmental > Terrestrial > Soil > Boreal...
ACACTCACCATGATTTAAATGCTAAGCCAGTTTAGTCTTTTACTTCTTTATAATATTGACTAATGATTATTATACTAGAAGGCGAAATATATTCGCACACTATCGGTGAAACAAGTTTTTATTTTTTTTAAGAAGTAATTTATAGTTTATAATTAAAATTTTATTAATTAATTTTTTTTTTATTTTTGCTGTTGGTTTACTAAGAGTATAAAAATTTAAACTTCTATATTGTAAAGTATTTTATACTTTTTTTAAAGTAGTTCCAACAAATAGGATTGTTTTACAATAACAAAACATAAACTCTCTTCCCTGCCATTACTATTCCTAAAAAGACAGGCCGGAGCGCTGCGACAGCTATATTATTGATACCAGACCACATTTAATGGCCAATTTATTTTGCTACCTTTGGATCCTCATAGTTAAGCAAAATAGAACATTTTAAAAAGATACAGTTTATAAAGGAGGACAATATTTTTATATAAAAAATAAAAATTAAAAAATAAAAAATATAATATATAATATATCTAAATATTTTTGTCTCTCTTCATAATGGATTATGCAGAGGGGGAAAAAGTTATTAATAACTTCCTTTCTATTAAACAATTATTTAAATTGTCTCTTTCAAAATAAGAAAATAAATTGCCATCTTCTGCATATTTTAGCAATGTTATTCTACTAGTACAAAGTACTGAACAAGCTGCTGTTATTGAATTAATTAAGATAGATTGATTATTTGATGTATCCGTAATTTTAATTCTTTTATGGTTATCATTTGCTAGACCGAAAATCTTACCATATAAACTAAATTGTTTAAATAAGTTTGATAGTTGAATTTTGTTACTTAATTGTTTATTTTTTCTATTTTTAGCTTCTAAATCTCTTCTTATTTGTTTATTTTCTTCGCTATGATTTTTACCTTTAAAATTTTTTCTTCCTTTCATTTTTGCTAAAGTTTCTTCTGTATGTTTGTAACCTAAAATAGAATTAGCTTTAATATTTATATTATATTCAAAGTCATAATTATCCAAATATATTTGTTCTAAAATTACAGCTTCTTTAGGTTTACAATATTCAATTATTTCAAATTTAAAATTTTCGTGTCCATATTTTAATAAAGCCATATAAATAGGAATTTTTTTAGTTAGAAGACTTCCTTTATCAAAATAAAAGTTTAGTCTTTTTTTACCGTTAGCAGTAGATCCTAAATAAGTTTTACCATTAATTTTATTAGTTCATCTGTACACAAAAGATTTATCAGCGTTTTCATTAATAATTTGTTTTCTTTTTTCTAAAGCATTTATATATAATTTAATTGGAGTTTGATTTAATTTAGGTAGACCTCTTGATAGATTTCTTTTTAAAACTAAGCTACTGAAAGTAGACTTGGATTTAAATGGTGAATGGTTTGTTGTTAAAAATGTTTTTGTTGCTTTTTTTTTTATTATATATATTTTTTTTTATAAGATTTAGTAGGTTATTTTTTTTTTCACTATTTTAACTAAGCGCGGGGTGCAAGCCCTTCTTAGTGACGGGGGACTTACTTCATATGCCGAGCCAAACCAATAACTCTCTAGTTAATCTAATAGTAACCAAAAGGGATACTTATCTTATATTTGAATACCGTTCCTTTCTCGATATTTTAAACTGTATCTTTTTTAAAAATACTCTAAAATAGACTATATCTTTTTATATTACGTATAGTCGTTGGGGTAACATTTTTTCCTATTATTTTTAACTAATAATTACCTACCATTTATATAATAAAAAAAAAATTAAATGGTAATCAATATATTTACATAGTTATTTTTATATTAGATCTTTTATATCAAAAGGAAATGTAATAGTTACCTGCTAGTAAACTTATTTAAATGAAATAATAAAACTTATTCTATTGTGCAGAATTTTAATAAATTTATTTCATAGCACTTTGTTTAGTAATAAGAATAAGTCTAATAAAACTCTAAATATAAAGTGTTCAAGCATATAGTAATTAGTGTTTTTATAACTTAACTATCTAAATATTAAAATATAAAGAAATATAATAAATTAATTCACACGGCCTTTTTTTTTAGACCGCTATTAACCAGACTTTTGATCAGTAACAGTTTCCTATCACTTTTCTTTCGTTGATGGCATCGGGCAAATCTCAGTCGCTATACTATCATTTACATGATTGCAGCGACTTGTGGTTGAGATAGGTAGGCCTATTCTAGCTTTCCCCCTCTAAGAACCGTGCGTGCGACTTTCACCGCACACGGCTCAAGCACTTTTATAACTCTTTAATTTAAATTTTATATTTATTGTTTGACTTTTTCTTTTATTAAAAATAAAAAATATTTATAATTCAAAAGTAAAAACGAACAAAATAAATTAAGATAGAGATATAAACTATTTACACTATATGATTTTAGTTGTTTTTTTTAGATTTTTTAATTCCTTTTCAAGATCTAATTTCATATCTAATTTTTCTTGTAATGATGGTAATCCATTTAATGATTTAAGTCAATTAATTAGATAATTTATTCTATGTAATTTTTGAGGATTAATTCTTTTAGAGTTTAATTCTTTACATAAAATAGCCATTTGTATAAAAACATCTCTATGTATTAAATCTGTCCCTAAATGTTGTTTATCTAAAACTAATTTCATATATTTAATAAATATTTCCAATTCAATATTTTTAGTTCCTACTAATGAATATTCCAAGAAAAATGGTATAATTATATTATTAATATCTAAAATATTTCTTACCATAAATACTGAAACTCCATCTTTTTTATCGTAAACTTTACCTACTGATTGAAAAAATAATCTAAATGCTTGTAATAGATTTAAATCACCTTTATTTTGAGTAATAGAAAACTCAAATGATGGCTGTAAAGCTCATTTTAAAGAAACATCTATACCTAAATAAGCAGAAAAACATCCTTCACCAGAAGTAAAACCAGAAATAAAAGCTGGATTTTTTTTAATATAAACTAATTGTTCTTGAATTGTTAAAAAATGTTTAATCATAATAATTTTCAATATTTTATTATAAAATGATAGCGTCTAACACTCACCATGATTTAAATGCTAAGCCAGTTTAGTCTTTTACTTCTTTATAATATTGACTAATGATTATTATACTAGAAGGCGAAATATATTCGCACACTATCGGTGAAACAAGTTTTTATTTAAATAGTACACAATAATTTATTTTTAACTTTTTTAAAGAAAAAGAAATAAAATAAATGGAAGAGATGTTTCTCTTCTTAAAATTTTTTGGGTTGGCCGTAACGGTGCCAAACGACTCCGTACGAGAGAAAAAAATACCCCAAAGCAAGTCAGCATCTTTTCAGATTAGTAATATTACCTATCATAATCATTACAATTATGCATTAGCTTTTTGCTTGTCCTCTACCCACTAACTGATAATTAACATTACTGTTAATCCTCTTTTCTTAAATAGATCTTTAATTAGATCTAATCTATAGATTAGTAATTAATGGGTTTACACTGTTATTTAATAAATACTTTAATAATAACTTTAGGTTTTCATTCTACGCCGGAGATAATGTGTTAGATCAGTTATTTTATAAAAAGGAAAATAACTCTATCTCAAATTAAAAAAAAAAATTATTAAATATTTAAAAATATAATTAATATTTAATATTAAATTTTTTAATTATAACCTGCTATCTTTGCAAATCAGGTGACTGTTCTAACGACGCCTAAAACATGAATTCAATTAATTTAACCTTAGTTATTTAGTCTAGCAAAATTATTTTATTGCAAATATAAAATATAATTACATTGTCCTAATAGCTTAAAACATATTCGTTACCAATTATGCTCTTATTAGTAGACTTATGAGGATCTAAACTCATAGTGGGGTTCCACCACATTATTTATTAAATCTTCCCAGCTCGCACTTTTTAGTAAACAGTCGGGGCTTCCGATTTTGTGACCCTCTATCAGTTTAACAAATTTGTAAAAAAAAATCTGTAGCAAATAGGTTCCCCTTTTCGTTAAACTTATGGGGAGTTTTTGCCGAGTTCCTTAACAACTTTTAGCTCAACGCCTTAGTATTCTCTACCAACGAACCTGTGTCGGTTTAGGGTACGGTATAAACAATATTTTAAAGAATACAAAATTACATAAAACCATTATTCACGTGATTGAATGTAATTTTTCATAAGTATGATATTTAAAATTCAACAGTATTATTCATTTATATAAAGCAAATATAAATTACTAAATATAGTAATTGTGTAAAATATCATTTTTTGATAAATTATTAAACATTAACTGTAACTAAAAAATAATAATAATATAAATTATAAATAATTTATAATAAAACAATAAGCTTATGTTCAACTAAAATATATTTAAAAATTTAAAACCTTATTTACGATTTCTCGAACTCTTTTACCTAACTAAATTATCTATTATTTTTTAGTTCGCTTATTTATAGATAAAATATCTAAAACTTAATTAAAGATCAAAGATCTAAAAATAAATAATTAAATATTTTAATCTTTTTAAAAAATCTTGTTTCACTTATTAATGAACAAGAACAAATTATTTATTAATCATAAACTAAAGGATTATTGCTCCCCCATCTTCATCTAATAACAATATTACGAAATATAAAAATAATATTAGATAGATACATTACTAGGTATATGCATCTAGTTATTTAGATTGATTAAAGGTAATCAAAAATTATATACAAAATAGTATATAATTAAGCAGGTCATTAGAATATTAAATAATCAAAACATTAGATTTGCATTAGTTAAGATATATTGCTTTAGTCATTATTTTCCTGCTTCCATCTAGTATATATTGGATTAAAAAATATATAAAATTCCTACACTGGATTTTCTGACTCCAATTCATCAGACAAAACATTGGTTTTGGTCCTTAGAAACCGGTTTAAGTTAAGGTAGTTTAACAATTCTCTTAGAACCCTTTCGTATTCGGCGAGAAGGTTTAATACCTCCTTTTCGTTACTCATGTCAGCATTATCTCTTCAGTTAACTATAAACAATGAAACACTGTTTAATTGTAGTATTGACTGAATGTTCTATTACCTTAATTAAGAATAAATTAATATTATTTATTTTATTCAAAACCAACACGATATCGGTTGATTATTTAGACCCGTAAATTTTCAGTGCAACAAATCCGAAAGGCTGCTGCGTTGTTACACGATCTTTAACATTGTAGCGACTACCCTTTCTACTTTATACTTAAATTTTATCATTTATCAACTAAATAGATTTTATTTATTATAAAAATCTAAACTATACTAATTTAATAAAAATGCATATACAATTTGCGGTTTTGTTTTTTTTTATGTTTACCCCTCCCCTTACCAATAAACCAATAACCCCATCCCCTCCCCTCTAAATATAGGGGAGGGGATGGGGAGTGAGGGAGGGGTTAATTGATATTATTTTATTTGTTGTATTAAATATTTTGGTTTTAAGATTTTAAGCTTTAACTAATAATTCCTTTTTACCTTTATTTCAGATAGGTTTAAAGGCTTAACTACTTTTTAAATTTAATGATTTTTTGTTAATCATTCTATATACTCTTCTTTAGTTTTTTTTCGCCTTTTTCCTGATTTATTTGAATTATAAGCTAATTCAACTATTTTTAACTTTGCTTCTAATGTTAATGGTCTTTGATTTTTAATAATTAAACTAACTTTTCTAAAAATATCATAGTGGTTGTCTCGTTCAGAAAATATAGGATTTTTATCCATAAATGGTATTATTATATCTGTTATTTGTTTTAAATTTCGAACAGTATAATAGGTTGATTTCTTTTTTAAAATTGAACCGGCATTATTAAATTTATCTTTAATTTTTTCTAATAAAGGAACAGAAGCAGTATCATTAGTAATACTAAAACCAGGTTCAATTCTACCACTTCCAAGAAATGCGATTCAAAATGAACCATCACCGTCAATAATACCTGAAATATTATCATCTGTAATTGGAGTGGCAATAGTATTATTTTTATTTTTAATTAAAGGCAAATTAGCACCATTTGATATACCTAAATTAGAATAAATTTGGTTAATTCGTTCTGGTGTTCTCAAACTTGCTGTATTCATAGAAAGAGCCATTTTAACTATTTCTATTTTCCATTCATTTTCTTTATTTTTTGCCTTATTTTGAATTATTCCTTCTAAAATAAGTTTAAATAAATTAAAAGCATGTAATTTAGCACAAAAAAGTGGATATAAGTTAAAATGAGGTATAATTATATTTAAAAAATCAGAAGATTTAGTTACTTGATAAGAAGCTGTATGATTCTTAATACTTATTCTAATAGTTCCGTAACCAAAATATTGTTGAATTTCTTCTAAAACATATTTTGATGTAAGATCAGCTGTAATATCAAAAACGGGTATAAATTTAATTAAACCAACAGTATTTATAGTAATAGAACAAATAAAAGATCCATCAGTTTGAGTTAAACCAGTAATATAACCAGGAGTCAATTTAAAATCTTGTTTGTTTTGGTTCATTATAATTGTATTTGTTGTAATTGTAGCATTTTTTTTTAATTAGTAATTTTTTTAGTATTATTTACAGAATATAAAGTTATAATTATTTTAACTTGAGTTAGGGGGCTAGCCTTTCAAGTGACGAGGGATTTCTCCAGGTTGAACCAAAAACCTTCTAATTATACACTAAATAAACAGAAGATGTAAATAGTGTGATGATAAGCATAAAATAATAATATTCTTCTAATACTACTATTATATCTTAAAAATGTCAATTATTTTAATAATTGAAAGACTATGTCATTTCTCTTAAAATGATAATGAACATGAACATGAACATTTAAATGAACATTAACATTAAATATTTCTATTCTATTAAAAATGATAAATTATCAAATCTGTATCTATAATGAAATAAATAAGTAAGAGTTTTAGCGTTATAGTCGTTGAAGATTTATAAATTTTCTTGCAAATTACCCATTTTCATTAAATCTATACATTTGAATGTTATTATAGTATATTTACATTCAAATATCTTTAGGGATTTTTTGCATATAGCTTAAATTTTTATTTGTGAGCTCAGTAGTCTTTTTTTATTGGAACTTATTCAAGCTCACTGTGCAGCTGTATTCTGTATGTCACATCCTTAATTTCACTTAATAATCATTTGGGACCTTGATCAGTGTTAACGGCTGTTTCCGTCTTGACTATCCAACTTAGCTTGAATAGTCTGAATATCTATTATTAAATTTTATGTTATTCCGAGATTCTCTTCCAAAGGTAAGGTTTTCAAGGCCCCCGCAACCTAAACGCCTATTAATTTTTATGAATAATTAAATATTCAATATTAATACTTGTTGGGAATTACCGTGCTGTACCCTCATAAATCTTAAATAGACTCTATACTTAAATATATTTCATAGAAAACCAGCAAGCACTAGGTTAGATTGGCATTTCACCGCTTACCAGATCTCATCGGAGAATTATGCAACATTCACCCGTTCGATCATTTTATATCTGGACCTGGTAAGATCACCGTAGCGTCGGGTCTACTAGAAGTAACTTATCCGATATTATTAAATAATTCAGTCGCTTTCGCTAGGGCTTTTAACCTTGCTACTCCTAGTAACTTGCTGCATTTATACCAATATTTTCATATTGGATTAGACTATACCTTCAACTCAAAAAAAAAGTTAGGGTTAATAATCAAAATTTTAGTAAAAATTTATTTAGGATTAATTAATATGTTAATTTTAATTTAATCAATAGCTAAATCATTATTTATTTATTATCTTTAATATCAAATTTATAATAAAAATGAGGTATCAAATAGGGTCTAATTAATTCTAATAAAATAACTTTAGAACTACTAAAAATATATAATCTTGTCCCATTTGTATGTTTATGTAGACCACAATCTAAGTTAAATTTCTTTTTTAATATTTTTTTTAACTTTTCATTTTCACTTAAAGAAAAAGATTCTGTACAAATATAAAATCCATTTGCAAATTTATATCCATCATCCATAATTCAATAAGCTAAACCTCTAGCAGTTAATAGAGTTTCAATTTCTAAAGGTAAAATTTTGATTGATTTTAAGTTATAAAACATTGTTCTAAATTTATTAAAACAAGGTAAACTAAAACTTCAAAATTTGATAGATGAATAATTTTTATTTTTATCGGCCCTACTATCAAAATAAGAATAAGATTTTGGTTTTGAACCACAATATAAGTTAAATAATAAATATAAATGTTCAATATAATCTTTGTTCTTAATTGATTGTTTAAATTGCATTCTCGTATTACAATTAGAATTTTTCCTTTCAGCATGTAAATCACCTAACATAAGACCAAATAAAATTTCTTCTAACTCAGTTGTTAATGTTAAATTTAGTTTTTCAGATCGAGTCAGTTTTTGATTTATTTTGTTGTTTTTCATTTGCAATTTTTATTATGATAATATATGGTTCTTTGGAACCATTAATGATTGCATATTTTTTTTAATATTTTTTTTTATTATTAACTAATAATTTTTCTATTGATTGAATAATTTTTAATAAAATTGTCATATTCCCATATTTTTGTGGAATGTTTGAGTGCTGACGTGTTAGCGGCATAGTTTTACTATACTACTCTCTTCTTTCGAATCAGTCGTTACAGGGCTAATAAAAAGGAGTTTGTCTAATATTTAATTAAAAATAATTAGGTTACTCTATCCACTTTAATTTTTAAAGTGAAATAAATAAAATAATGAAATTTATTATTTTTTATTCCTACGATTTACAGCTTCCCACGGTATTCCCATAAATTATTTAAATTATTAGGGTTCACCGTTAGCACAATTTTTTTATATTGTACCGACCAATGGTCATGAGTCAGTTTATTAAAGAATTTTACAATTCAAATGGGCAAGCAATTCACCCATTATGCAAAAGGTACGTTGTCATTTTATTTCTGTCACCATGACTCAAAAATTTCCAACTGCTTATAGAGTTACTAATTCATTCTATTTCACCGCCTCCTCGTCAGACACTCGTTTCAAACTTTCCTTTACAGTACTTTTTTCTATCGCTAAATTTATTATACTTAGCCTTAGAGGATGGTTCCCCTATATTCCAACAAGTTAACACTCGTTGTACTTGTTCTGGTGTATCTTAACGTGAATAAGATAACCAAAGATGTTAAATCTTTTTTAGACTACAAAATATTACAAACGATTATAGATTGCAATAAAGTAGACTTAATATTTATTACTCTACGGGAACTTAGTATACCCTCTCAGTACCCAATTTTTAATTAGGATTATTGACGTTTAAAATATGTAATTTTTTAAAAAATGATTTGCTTTATTCATTAAAAATTAAATATAAACGCTGTCGCCTTATCAATCTATTGGATAAAAATTCTACTTCTATCTACCTTAGATTAAGTTCGGAGTTACTATCAAGTTAATAAATAATTTAAGGCTAATCCGATTTCACTCACCATTACTTTCGGAGTCTCTGTTGATTTCCTTTTCCTTTCCCTATTGAAATGTTTTACTTCGGGAAGTAATAATAAAAGGTTTCCCTTAGGATCGGCTATCCGTTTACGCTAATCTATCTCGTATAGATAGTATGAATGCCATTTGGATTTTAAACCTCCTTTTTAATAAATTTGCTTTAGTTATCCTTAATAACCCCTTTGAATACTATTCTGTTATATTTTATTTTACAATACAAATTAATTTATTTTATGAAATCATATGTTTGTTTTTATATATTTTTTTTGATGTTTAAACAATATTGTCATCGATACTTTTATAGTTAAACAAGTTTTTTATTTTTATAATTTAATATAATAAATATTATTATAAATATTACATAAATCATAAAGTTTTATAATTATTTTTATTATTAAGATTTGGTACATAATATTAATTGATTAAAAATTTTATTTTATTTTTAATGAGGAGAATTAACACTTATAAAATAAACAACAATAAATAATTGTTGTTTATTTTAATTAATTTAAATAAAAGTAATCATATATTATTATATAATTCATTCTATAATAAATATTTACAACAGTTATATTTAAATGGATTTTACTTAATGTTTTAAAATTGACATTAGATCTATAATACCTCTAAATTACCTTAAAATAAATTAGAAGTATGGTCGTTTATGGAATGGCAATGGGTTAATAGATTTAAATAAGTATTAAATTTTATAATTTTAATTCTGTTTACAAATACAAATTCTTTTAAATATTAAATAAAAAATGGATTGAATCCTCCAAATTGAAATTGAAATTGATATTTTCACAGACAACTCTAAAAATTAACATTAACATTAACATTAACATTAACATTAACATTAACATTAACATTAACATTAACATTAACATTAACATTAACATTAACATTAACATGCACATGTAAATTAAAACTCCAACGATTTAATCTAAAAAATCTATTCTTTCATACTCATACACTCAAAATATAAGTAATTTAATAAATAAAGCATACAATTTATTTTAAATATTATTTATTAATAGATATAATATTTATTATAGGTAGAGTTAGCTTTAATAAAATTTTTTCAAATAATGAAATTTCATTATTCATTATTCATATTCATTATTTATTATTCATTATTCATTATTCATTATTAATTATTCATTAAGACAAATATATTTACATTTAAATTAAACAATAAACATAAACAAAAGAATAACAATAACAAATAATAATATAAATAACCATTTATTTTACATAAAAAATAGAAACGATATATAATAGAGAAGTTAATATGTTAATTTGCTTTTTTTGTTATTATTCTCAGTTGAATAAACTTTTATACTGTGATAAAAACGTAAGAATAATTAATTTAAGTTTATTAACAAATGGGGTTAATATAATTGAATGATTGTGTAATTGATAGATTTTAATAGGCTATTATGAGTATAAAACTAAGAATGCTACCATTAAGGCAAACAATCCTGTAGCTTCTGCTAAAGCAAAACCCAAGATAGCATATGCAAATAATTGACCTCTTAATTGAGGATTTCTTGCTGTTGAAGAGATTAATGATGAGAAGATTTGTCCGATACCGGCACCAGCTCCGATTAATCCTGAGCAGGCTATACCTGCTCCTATATATTTAGCTGCTAATAACATATTTAATAAATTTATTATCTATTGATAGCGTCTAACATAAATAATAATTTAAACTATTTACTCTTTTATTTTAATAAGTATATATATTTTTTACATTTATTCATAATTTACTTTATATATAAATATAATAATTATAATTAAAATGAAAATTGTGAAATAGAATTTGATAAAAGATTAACTTTTTTAATACTAAGTTTAACTAAATAATATATAAAAAAAAAAAGATTGAACCGTTTTTTAGTTATCTTAAATATATGCCCATTTATTTTATTTTAGCTATGGGATATACAGGAACTACAGTAACTACGGGATTACGGTAACTACGGAACCTACGTAACCTACGGAACTTACGGAACCTTGTTTTCCTACCTTTACTAATACTAACGGCACTACGTGAAATACGGGTACTAATATTTGGACTACTTATTTTTTAACTCTTACGGTGTTAATCCTTGCTTTTTTAATGTTAAAATTTTTAGTCTAAATAATAGTTTATAATATTTATATAATAATAAAAAAATAAAGTTAAAATTTTCTAAACTTAATTAACAAAAATAAATAAGTAAAATCATTAATTATTATTATATTTTATTTTTATTATTAGTATTAATATTAGTATTATAATTAGTATAAGTATTAGTATAAGTATAAGTATTAGTATTAGTATTAGTATTAGTATTAGTATTATTATTAATATTAATATATTATTTTTATTCCTATTATTTTTAATGTGTGTATTAGTATAATTACTAGTATGAGTTGAATTATAAAACGAAACTAAAACTTAACTTAACCTTAGTTAGATCTAAGTCAGGTTATTTTTAACTATTAGCTTTACTGATTAGTTTTTTGTGCAATTTTAATGCATCATCCATATTTTCTTGACCATCAAAAAGAGTAATCAAATCAGATGTTTCTAGTTTATTTTTTAATTCGTTCATAGTAGTTAAAAATGTATCAGATTCCTGTGCGTTAAGAATATGAGTATTTTCTAATTGTACTAAATGATTAATATAATGAACATCACTTAAAAACCCGTTAATAAAACCTTCTTTCCCTTCATTTTCTAAATTATGATTATCTGGTATTGTATTATAATTCGAAGATGTATTATTACTATTATCAGGAATCCAGTTATCAGGATTAAGACTACTATCTTTTCATAAAAAATCAAAATTGGAGATCCAAGAAGATCCAGGTGTTGATGGTGTAGGATTATCTGTAAAAGGTGGTACATGAGAAGAAGGTACATTGCTAGGACTTGGACTAATAGGCTTTGTAGTATCCGAATTGTAATTTGTATCTACATCAGCCTCATTACCTTGATCTGATGAATCTGCATCTGAATCTGAATCTAAATTATGAGCAGGTATAACAGGTACATCACTTTCACTTTCCATTGATGTACCCTCTTCTAATCCAATGATTAGAGATGAAATTAATAAAATATGCTGAGGTTTAAATTTTAATAATTTAAATAAATATCTTTTTTTACTTAGCCATTTTATATCATTGTTGTTATTTATAATTCATAAATATAAAAAATAAAATAAAACAATAGATCAGATAAATAAATAAAAATAGTAATTATTTTGTAAAAAGAAAATATTTTCTTTATTTTCAAATAAAAATAAGAATATTCTCATTATGAACATTAAAAAATATTGAGAAGTAAATAAAAAATTATAACGGTTTCATATTTCAAACATATATACTTGAGAATAAAGATAAAGATTATTTACATTTAATAAGGAGATATTATGTTTAATATTTAATTTATTAATATAATTATAATATAGAGGCAAATTAATAATTGTATTTTTAACATTCACATTAACATTTACATTAACACTAATAATATATTTAATATAATTGTAAACTGATATTCTAAAAAGATTACTATTATACAATATTAAATTTGTAGACATAGTATAAGGCAAATAAATAATTGAAGGACTTATAATAGATTTTATAGTATTGTAAACTGATATTCTAAAAATATTTCTATTATATAATACTAGGTTTTTATTGGTGACATTAAAACAGTTTAAGTAAAATAAGTTGTTTCAAATTCCTATTTTAAATTTTCACCTCCTACTCTGAATATAAAACTCAAATCCTTCTCACAATCACAATCACAATCACAATCACAATCACAATCACAATCACAATCACAATCACAATCACAATCACAATCACAATCACAATCACAATCACAAAAAACAATTTTTTGTCATGTTAATGTTAATGTTTATTTGGTTTATTTTTATAATTTGATCTAAAATACCATTGCAATTTCAATTGCAATGGTATTTCAATTGCAATTGAAATTTCAATTGCAACAGGTAAAGAAAGGGTAGTTTAAGTTTAATAAGTCAAATTAAATTTATCAAGTTGAACTTGTCAAAGGGATAATTGTTATTGTTATGTTTATGGTTATGTTTTTTGTTATGTTTATTTAAAGTTTTATCTCTCTCTTTCTCCTCTTTTTGTTTAAATTTTAAAATTTTGTTCACATAATAATAATAATAATAATAATAATAATAAGAATAAGAATAAGAATAGCACCAATAAAAAGCTCTTTGGTATTGGGGAGATATGTTTATAAAATGAACATTAAAAAGTCATGATACTCATCTGAAAAAGATATATGGATCAAACAAATTTATGTTTTTAAAATATTTAAAATTGTATTTTATTATTTTTTTTGATATTTTCAAGTTTTTATTTTGAACTGAACTATTTGATTTATGTTTTTTTTTAGCTTTTTTATAATATTAGATTAAATTTTAGTAAAAAAAAAAAAGGGGGTTAAATTACATATTTTTATTTATTTTTTTTTTTATTAAGATAGTAAAAAAAAGAAGCAAATATTAAAGTTAATAAGGGGCTATATCAAAAGCTACCAATATACTTGGAACTAGTATAATAAATGCAACCGCGATAGGTAAAAGATTTAATCAACATAAATCAATAAGTTGATCTCATCTTAATCGCGGAAGTGTAGCTCTTATGAAAACAAATAAAAAACAAAATATACAAGTTTTTATTCCTAAAATAATAGATTGAATGTTTAATATTGTATTATTAACAAATAATTCTGGAATATTATAACCTCCTAGGAATAAGATAGCTGTAATACAACTGAATAAAACAATTGAACTATATTCTCCCAGGAAGAAAAAAACAAATGGTACAGCACTATGTTCAGTCATAAAACCTGATACAAGTTCTGATTCCTAACCCAATTACTTTTATCTAATATTATCATTGCCTCCACCTCACCAACTTTAACACTTACCGATATTATTATTTACGAACTGAACTCTGTTTATTATTATAAAAAAAAACCATTTCAGTTGTAGTGTTAACTCAAACCCTACATTGTTTATAATTATAATAGCTGTTATTTGAAACCCCTTCATCCCTTTAAAAAGGGATGAAGGGGAG
>Ga0209732_1000013_pt1 | contig 14201 bp, 9 predicted proteins | sample JacPinW_OM1H0_O1_FD_187955 | JGI IMG/M metagenome (GOLD analysis project Ga0209732, IMG submission 187955) | Forest soil microbial communities from Algoma, Ontario, Canada - Jack Pine, Ontario site 1_JW_OM1H0_O1 (SPAdes) (version 2) | ecosystem: Environmental > Terrestrial > Soil > Boreal...
ACTATCATATTTGTAATGCAAATACAAATGATTACCAATTATCAGATTTCCCCTTAGTTTAAATATTCTTTTAAATATATATAAATTAAAATATTGTTATAATAAATTAAATATTTTTTTTTTTTAATAACAAAAACAAAAAACAAAAAAATTAAATTTTAATTATAAATTAAAACAAGGGGGTATAAATGAAATTAATATAATTAAATAACTAAACAAAATAATAAATAAAAACAAAAATAATTATTTTTTATAATTAGTTTGTGTAGAATTAGCAATAGATATAGCTCCGGAACCAATTTCTAAAATAAATCCTATAGTTAATACTACAAAGAAAATTAAAGCTATACTAAATCCAAAAGTACTTACTTTATATAAAGTAACAGCAATAGGGAATAATAATAAAATTTCTAAATCAAATATTAAAAATAACATAGCAACTACATAAAATTGAATTTGGAAATCAGTTCTATTTTGTTTTCTAATAGCTGAATAACCACATTCATAAGCTGAGATTTTAGATTCATCAGGTCTATGTACTGAAAATAAGAAATTTAAAAATAATAATACTAAAGCTAAAATAGGAACAAATATAAATAACATTAATAAATTATTCATTAAAAATTAAATAAAGATAAAGAAAGTATTGTTGTACTATTTAATAAAATTGATGGTTTAAGAACAAAGAATAAAATAGATAATGTTAAAGTAGATATAATAAAACTATTTGTACTACTTATTTCTATTTCTGAATTAGAATTTAAATTATTTATTATTTTTATTTCTTTATCACTATATTCAGATGTATTTACTTCTTCTGTAAATATTATTTTTATTATTTTTAAATAATAAGAAGCACTTATAATACTTACAATTATAGCTATAATAGACATGAAATAATATCCATTTTGAATTGCTGAATATAATACAAACTGTTTAGAGAAAAATCCTATTAAAGGAGGTATACCAGCCATACTAAAGAAACAAATTGTTAAACTTATTGATAATACAGGATTTAAGAAAAATTGACCTTTTAATTCAGATATATAATTAATATCATTTTCTGTTCCTGTTTCATCTTCAACCATTATACTTTGTATTAAATCTCTAAATGAATTTTTTATTATATAACCAAATAAAATTATTATTAAAAAAGTATTTAAATTAGTAATAGTATATTGTATAATATAAAATATTAAAGCTTCTATTGATTGTTCAGAATTAATAGCTAAAGCTAATAATATAAATCCTACATGTGAGATTGTACTATATGCCAATAATCTTTTTAATTTAGATTGAGCTAAACCTAATATTGTTCCTATTAATAATGATAATAATGAACTTATTAATAATAAATTTTTACTTCATAAATAATTATTATTTATTATATTATTTAAAGGATTTAATTCTAATATTATATTAATATTATCTATTAAATTAATATGAGTTTGTATTTCAAATAATATTAATAAAATAGAAATTTTAGGTATAATAGTTAATCATGTAGTTATAATAGTAGCACTATCAGCATAAACATCTGGTGCTCAATTATGTAAAGGTGCTGCTGCTATTTTAAATAATAATCCTATAAAAATTAATATTAAACCTAAACTAAAACCTAATAATATATTATTATTATTATCAATTACTGATATCATACTATATATAGATTCTAAATTAGTTAAACCTGTGAAAGTATATATTAATCCACATCCTAATAATATAATACAAGAAGCTAAACTCCCTAATAAAAAATATTTTAAACCTGCAGAGATTGCTAATTCTGAATGTCTATATAAAGAAGCTAATATATATACTCCAAAAGATTGTAATTCTAAACTTAAATATAAAGTTATTAAATTTGATGAAGATACTAATAATAAAGAACCTAAAGTTGATATTAATACTATTATTGAATATTTTATTCTATAATTATTTATTGATAATATATTTTTACCTGTTTCATTTAATTCTAGATTATTATCTATAAATTTATGATTTATTAAAGGTCAAGCTATTAATATTACAGAACCTGTTAATACTATAACTATATCAAATAATTGTGTGAATAAAGTAATTTGAAATAATCCACTATAGATACCTATACCTGATCCAATTGACTGAATATAAAAAGCATTAAAAGCTAATGCTCCAGTATAAAGTAATAATAGAGAAGATATTCTTAAATATAAATTTGGAGAAATATTTCTATTTATTGAAGGTAGGGCTATTGCCACTATAAGAATCATGATACTAATAAACATCATTACTTTTATTTAGAAGATTTTTTAAATATTAATTTTAATTAATATATTTTATTTAATTTAATTTTTCTAATTTTATAATTTTTTTGGTTGTTTTTGTTGTGTTTTTTTATTTTTATTTATATTTATAATATTAATTAATACATCCTATTGGATTTGAACCAATATATAAATGCTTCGAAGGCAAACGCTTTTCCAATTCAGCTAAAGATGTTACAGAATTATATTTATATCAAACTTTAGATTTTAATTTATTTAATTTTTGTTTTTGTTTGTTTTTTATATAAATTTAAATAATTTGATATATTTGTATAATTCATGTAAGATACTTAAGAAATTAGATCTTAATTTATGTTTTAATTAATATTAGTTTGTTTATATTAATATTTAACTTATTTAGATTTTTAATTTGATTGTAATAAATTATTTTAATATTTTTTTGTGTTTTTGTGTGTTTTTTAATTAATAATATTTTATTATACGAGTAAAGAGACTTGAACTCTTACGATTATTAAGTCATAAATTCCTAAGATTTACCCGGCTACCAAATTTCGGCACACTCGCAAATTAATAAGTTTTTATATTCTTTAATTAATTTATAATAATTAATTATTCTTATATATAATTTTATATATGCTCTATTATAAATAAAATAATATTTAAAAATTAATTTAATAATCTTAATTAAAAAGAATTAAACAAACATTCTAATTAAAAATACCTATAAAAATTATAAGTAAGAGATAGAGTAATCGAAACTCTCTCTGCACAGTGTAAATATGCCGTTATACCACTCAACTAATCTCTTATAATTTATTAATTATTTAATTATAATTATAAAATAAAAAGGGGGTAAAATGAATTAATTTTTTATTTTCCAGCAGCACTTTCCAGTACGGCTACCTTGCTATGACTTTTGAGATGTTACTCAAATGAATTAATAAAAATTAATTAGTTTTAACATAGTCGTTTATAATATTATAATAATATAATAAACTATATTAAAATATATAAAAATATAAATTAATATTACTATGAAAAATTATAATTATATTCCCATTTCCATCATTATAAGCTTCTTCCCAGCGACAGACAGTTAGTTCATCACGGATGCTAGTTTCACCGTTGCGCTAATTATCAACGATTACTCGAAATTCCTTCTTCATGTTCCCGAATTGCAGAGAACAATCCGTCTAAATTTATATTTTAACTTTTTTTAATGATTAGCTCCTCCTACTTTCCAAATTTAAAATTTTACTATAAAAAATTAAAAATAAATGAATTATAAATCTTTCGATTATATATTTTATTAAAACAATAAAACAATATTAACCTTAATAATAAAATAAATATCTAATTCATTTTAGGAAAAAGTCTAGCATCACTTTGTAAAAGTTTTCGTGGCACGTCTATAGCCCAGTTCATAAGGGCCATAACGACTTGTCTTAGCCCCAAATGAAACTCTATAAGAATCATTAATTGTTAAGTATATAATATAATATATAATATATATTATAATATTTTTAATTAACAATAGGGATTTCGTCCGTTAGCGGAATTAACCTCAGTTCTCACGATACGGACTGAAGACAGCCATGCAACACCTGTATTAAATGTTCTAATTTATTCTTTAAATTAATAATTTAAAATTAACAACATTCCTTTATAATTTATAACTAAATATAAAAAATAAAGTTTTTATTCAAGAACTGGTAAGGTTTTACGCGGATTATCGTATTAAATAACATGCTTCACTTCGTTTGCTCCGAAACCGACTAATTTTTTTGTTTTCAACTTTGCAGTCGTACTCACAAGGCGGAATGGTTATCGTGTTAACATTGCCATTAATAATTTATTACTAATAACTACCATTCATCGTTGACAGAGAGGGGTATTTTGGGTATCTAATCCTATTTCCTATCCTCACCTTCGTTTCTGAGCGTCAATCATTAATGGAAAAAAAGCTTTCGCCTTTAATATTCTACTTAGTATCTAAGGATATCAGACCTACTCTAAGCATTATTTAATTTATCCTCTATTTGATTCTAGCTTTTATTTGTTACTTATTTTTTAATTAATTTTTTTAATAAGTAAGTTTAAAAGCCGCCTACAAACCCTTTACGCCTGATTAAGACGATTAACGTTTGTGTCTCTGGCCTTACCGAGTCTTCTGGCACCAGATTTGGACGACACTAATAATAAGGTAATATCATTATTTTCCCTTATGTTATCAATTATTATAATTGATTTCAGTTAGCTAGTTCACTCTTTCGAGCATTGACTAATATTCTCGACTGCTGGTAGTATTAAACTACTTGGGAGATTTCATTCCCAATGTGGCCATCTGTTCTCTCAAACATAGCTATTGATCGTCGGCTTGGTAGGCTTTTACTCTACCAACTACCTAATCAAAATAAATAGTATTTTATAACAGAAAATTTCCTTTAATATAAATTAAATAGTAATATTTAACTTATTTTAATTATTAATAATTAAATTTATTTCCTATCTATGGAAATTATAAAGTAACTTATTTATTATTCTCACCCTTACACCTTATTTCTTTATAATATTTTATATAATTATTAATTATATAATCTATTGTCAGAAATAATGATTTGCATGTCTTAAACTACTGAACAACGTTCAATCGGAACCAAAATTAAATTCTTATGAAATTTAAACAATAAATGAATTTTTATTGTTATATTTTATATGCTTATTGCAATATATGGTATCTCTTTTAAATTTATTTTACAATTTAAAACTATCTTTTTTGTTTGTTTCTCTTTAATAACTCTAGTTTTTCTCGGAGTTAATTTATCTATATTTAAATCATAAACATTTTCTAATGAATTGTAAGATTTGCTTATAATTGCGATTTCATCAACTAATTTATTAGTTTTTGTTTATCTAGTATTTCAATTAAAATTAAATGTGTTTTCAATAAATTTAATTTTATCTTGAATATTGTTGATTAGTAGCAAATTTTCAATTAGCTTCATTATAAACATATTGAAATTTACCATTAATTTCTTCAACTTCTATGAATGATTTAAAATTAATTTGATCAGGTGTTAAAGCTTCATCAATATAATCTTCAGATTTTATTGCAATATTTATAGATGAAGCCAAAAGGGGTAAATTAGATGAGGATGAAATAGAAGTGTCTACTTTAATTTTAGGTGTAGTATCTGGTGTAATAGTAGAATTAGATGAGGATGATTCAGGTTAATTCCCTCTAGATCCAGTTTCTTCTATTTTACAATTTAAATCATCTAAGTTAGGAGAAGTTAAATCGCTAGTTTAATTGGTTCTTTACCTTTGTCTATAGAAAAATGTTTGTCTATAAATTCACTAGTAATTTCAATTGCATCTCCATCAAATTCTAATAATTCAGCTAAAGGATATTTATTTTATTTAAACCAAATAAATTAGCAATAGGATTCATTGAATAACTGTTATTGGTGGGGTGAATACCTGGTCCATTAGGATTATATCCAGGAGGCTTATCACCAGGTCTTCTTCCTCAATCTCAAGCTGTTAAAGTATTATTTCATCATTAAAGTTATAATAAGTTAAAGCAGAAGCAACAAGAATTACTCCATAAATCAAATATTTATTTTCATAAAATGGTTTATATTCTATTATTTCTTCTTGTTGATTAAATTCTTCAGTGACTTTACTGATTCCTTTACTTGAGTTTTCATCAGTTGTTGAACTTTTATAAATTCTGTTCAAGGGTTCAAGTTTGGTGGTAATTTCTACTTTACAACAAAATAGTCCAGTTAAAATACCGTAATATTTTTGTACTAGTTAAATAAGATATAACATTTTCAGAAATAAAAATTATTTCGGTTACTAATGCAGATTTTATGCTTAATTTATAAATATCTAACATAGATATACCGAATATTGACATTACAATAGTATTTATAATTATTCATAATCTTATTAAGAGACTAAATCTTTTAATATTTTAACAATTATAGTTAATAAGGTAATTTCAAGTAAACACACAAAAACAAATTTTGAACAATAAGATATACCCAATAATTTTAGAGAATAAGGTGGGATTAGAATTAGATTTTAATCCATTAATTTTGCTGATTAATTCAGCTTTAGTGTAATTTTTAAGTTTTTTATTCTTTTTATTATATTTTTAAATTTTCTAAAATCGAATTAGACGGAGCAGATTTGAACTGCTAATTGGAGCGAGTCTACGCCCCCTGTTATGCCGTGTAACTACCGTCTAATATTAAAAAGGGGGTAAAATTTAGAGAAATTTATCATGTACAAATAAAATAATTAAATTTAATCTATAAATTAATATATAGATAAAAATTTAATAAGGTGATATATTAAATGCTATTAAAATACTAGGAACTAAGATAATAAAAGCTACACAAACAGGTAATAAATTTAATCAACATAATTCAATTAAAGCATCATATCTCATTCTAGGTAAAGTAGCTCTAACTCATACAAACATAAAACAGAATATACATGTTTTTAATCCAAGTATAATAGATTGTAAATTAATGAAAGAATCATTAATAAATAATTCTGGCATATGATATCCTCCTAAAAATAAAATAGAAGTAATACAACTAAATAAAACAATAGAACAATATTCAGCTAAGAAGAAGAAAACAAAAGGAACACTAGAATGTTCAGTAAAGAAACCAGCTACTAATTCTGATTCAGCTTCTTGTAAATCAAAAGGTGTTCTAGATGTTTCAGCTAATATAGAGATAAAATAGAATATAAATACTGGAAATAATGGTATTATATATCAAATAGCTTGTTGATTTTCTATTATACTTGTAATATTAAATGAACCAGTTAATATAATAATAATTAATATTGCTGAACTTAATATTAATTCATAACTAATCATAGCAGCTGTACTTCTTAAAGAACCTAAGAAAGCATAAGTAGAATTAGCGGATCAACCAGCAAATAATACTCCATAAACTCCTAATGAAGATAAAGCTACTGTATAAAGTATTCCTAATGAAAAATCAGATAAGGTTAAACCTTGTCCAAATGGAATAATACCTCATCCTAATAAACTAAATATTAATGAAGATATAGGAGCTAAATAAAATAATATTTTATTAGATTGAGAAGGTATTACAGTTTCTTTTACTACTAATTTAAGAGCATCACTAAAAGGTTGTAAAATACCATAATATCCTGTAGTATTAGGACCAACTCTTCTTTGATGAGCAGCTAATTGTTTTCTTTCTATGATTGTCATAAAAGCTACAGATAATAATATAGGTAATATTACTAATAATACATCTAATAAATTAATTAATATATTTAACAGAGTTAAAATTAAAATATTTGTATTCATAGATAATTTTAAATATTATCTTTATTTATATTTATATTTTTATTTTATGATGACTATTTATATTTTATAATTTTAATTTATAATTTAATTTTATTAAATATTTTATATTTGAGAATTTATACATGATTATTATATTTTTTAAAAACAAAAACAAAAACAAAATTATAAATTTAATTATAGTCTTAGATATTCAAACAAAAACAAAATAATTATAAATAAATATAAATATTGATTAGAAATAGTTAATTAAAATTAACAATATAACTTAAAAAATATTTATTTAATACTTGTATTTATAATAAAATATAAATTATAGTATAAGCTAAATATTTTAAGTATAATAAATAATTATAAAACAAAATAATTAAGTATAATTTAATTTAAGTAAATTATAATATAAATTTTAATTAATTATTATATTTCTTTATATTAAATAATTATAAAAACAAAATAATTATAAATAAAAATATAAAGTAGAAGACACTGTAACAATAATTTTATTTGTTGTTTTTTTGTGTGTTTTGATATAAAAAACAACAAAACCTTAAATAATAGGTTTAAATGAGTTTTAATTATTTTATAAATATTAATTGTGAAAATTTAATTTAAATTTCTAAAATAATAAATTCTTATTCTCTTTTGGATTCGAACCAAAATTAACACTTTAGAAGAATGCAGTTCTACCATTGAACTAAGAGAATTTTGCATACTTTATTTAAGTAATAAATAATTTATACTTTATATAATTTATTAATAATTATTACTAAATTATATCTAAATACTTAATGTATTCATTATAATGACTTAAAATTTATATAATAATTAATAACTTTCTTTTATTTATAATTTTTTATAAACAAACAAAAACAACAAAAAATAATTTTTAATTAAAGTTAATTTAGAGTTAAGAGGGAATTGAACCCTAATATTTATAGATTTTGCAGATCTACTACAGAAACCATCTGTAAACTTAACTCTTACTTATTATAAATATTTTTAATAAATTCAATTTCTGTTTGTCGTTGATAAAATATAACTTCATCTCCTATTAAGTAGATTAGGTCTAATATAATTTTAAAAATATTAGAAAAGATGTACAAATAAATTCTTTTAAACTTATAACTTCAAAATGTTATTTATGATTTAGCTAAAACAGGGAGAGAGAGTTCTATATCAAGAAAGATGCGAAAGGTCGGACTTGAATAGATAAAATCGAAGAATCATAACTCTAAAGACCTTTCTATACTAAATTAGAGAAATAATATATCAAATAATATATCAAATAAAGATAAATTTTTAAAATATTAACTTATTAAAAACAAAAAAGATTTATCATAATATAGATAATAGGGGGTAAGTTTCATTAAATTATATTTAAATTATTAAATAAAATTATTTTTTATTTAAAGAAATAAATATAGGTGCTATCATTGATAATAATAAAATAATACTACATATTATTAATAAAATAGCAGCATATGTATAAATTAATTGTCCTATAGCTTCAATTTGACTAAATGAAATAAATGTAGTATCTGCAATATTAGATTGATATGTTGTATGAATATTATTAACAAAATTTAATTCATTATTATTTCAAATAAATAAATTAAAATTAGTAATAGTATCTAAGATTAAATTTAAACCAGATACATTATTAAAACTAAATGGTAAAATATTAAACATTTCATATATAAATAATGAAGCTACTACAAAAGCTAAAGGTAAATTTTTAGTATATTGTTTTCCAGTATCTATTATATCTGTTAATGAGATATTAATCATCATAATTACAAATAAAAATAATACAGTTATAGCTCCTACATATACTATAATATATGATAAACCTAGAAAACCTATACCTGATAATATTAAATAACCTGCTGCATTTACAAATACAGAGATTAAATATACTACAGAAATTACAGGATTTTGAGATGTTATTACTAATACACTTGATATTATAGTTGTAAAACTTAATATATTTATTAAGATATATTTCATTTTTAATTTAATTTTATTTAAGCCTACATTAAGTATATAATTAATGTTCGATCTAAGAATTTTATATATAATATAATATAATTAATATATTATAAATAAACTTGAACAATTAAAGGCTATAAACATTAAAATATTAATATTATACTAAAATTAAATTATAATTTAAATTATACTAAGTTATTATTAATAATTTAACGTAGGTTTAACCTAAAAATATAATACTCTAATTTAAGAATATTTTTGGAATATTATTATAATATTTTATAATAAATTTCTGTTTATTTACAGAAAAATTAAGCTCTTTTATGTTATATTTGATTAATTTCAAATAATTTATTTCTATTTAAATCTTTAAAAAATAAAATTAAACAATAATTACATAGATTTAGAGGGTCACTAATGAATTATTTAGTGAAAACTGAATAGTAAATATCCTCTTTTATGTTTCATAATTTAACTAATTCTGAATTAAAATTATTTTCATTTATTTATTTCCCATCAGTTATAGTCCGTTGGGTAGAGTTCTCATAGACTAATTAAAATCAGTGCGATTTCCTTAAAGAAAGTGGATCAGAGTCGAACTGATATCTACAATGTGTGAAGTATTGTTACTGTGCCAATTAAGCTACCACTTTATGTGGGGTGAATATTATTTAAAAGAATATTATTTAAATAAATTTACCATTTTCCATTGTTAATGGTATTGTATGAGACAATCTTCCATTTTCTAAAATTTGTCTTCTTTTAAGATTAATAGCCGATATATTCATGTTAATATTTTTTATATTGATATTAGCATTTTCAGGATCTTTAAATCATCTTTCTTGAGCTTTAATAATGTCTTGGTTATTGATTAAAGATTCAAATTGGTTATATTCTAATTTACTTCCAATTCCTTTAGCTTTAACTATAGTTTTACCATCTACTGTTTTTAAAGCATATAATTTTGGTGATATAAAAAATCCTTTTGCAACATCTTGTTCTAATTTAAATAATCCTAAATTTTTACCTACTAAATCTTCTGGTATTGTTGAATTTGTTACAATAGAGTCTGTATCCATGTAAAATACATCTATACCCAATTCTATCAGTCTATAAATAACCTTAAACATGTACATTCTTGCATAAGCAGTAACAGCTATAGCAGAAGGTAGAGATTGGTTTACAGATATATTTTTAGAATCACAATCTAACATAAAATTTAAGTATTCATCTTTACCATATAATTCTAGGAATCCAGAGATAGGTTTATTTTCATATCTTATAAATTCTAAATCACTTGTTAAAGTGTATTGTTCTTTAACAATAAATTTAGATAAGATTTCTTCAGCTTGAGATGATTCTACAATTTCTACTTGATCTTTATAGGCTTTCATACCTAATCTACCGTATAGACTGTTAAGAATCATTTTAGCTGTAGTTCTATCCATATTTATAGGGCTTAGACCAGCTTTAATGTCAAAATATTTTTTAATAAATGAATTAAATACGTTAGGAGTTTTATCGAATTTATAACCATAAAAAACTTTAACTGAGTAACCAAAGGAAATAGCTAATTTAATTTCTTCTGAGAAGTATCAACCGCTTCAAATACCTAATGGATTATACATTCTACCATCAATTTTATGAGGTAACAATGGATAATTTAAAATTTTAGCATCTAAACCCGTTGCATCTACTTCTACGAAGACAATTCCAAAATAATTATTTAAATTATTATCTGTACTAAATAACATATCTCCTGTTGGCATATCATTTAACATTGCAAATGGATATAAAGAAGTTATATCATAATATTTTAGATTTATTCCTTCATTTTTGAAAACTTCTACTACTCCACCATAATAAGCATTTCTCATGTCATTATGTGCATTACCTTTTATTATAGGTAGTTTACTAGCTTCAAGGTAATTTGTTCTGAATATTTTCAAGGCTACTGAAGAAATAGATGGTAATTTAGTTATATCTATTTTTTCTAAATTAAATATATCTCTTGAAAAAATAGTTATAACTTGATATAAAGATTTTAAATCAAGTTCTAAATATCTGATTACTTCATTTCTTAAATTTCAAGTATATGAAAATAAGCCTTCGTATTCAAAATCTGATATACCTTCAAAGGATGTTATAGCTGGAGGAACTCCTATATAATCTAAGGTATTTTCATTTACAAAGTTATAAGGGAAAAATCCTTTTTGATCAGCTACTTTATATTTAGAAGCTAAACTTCTTAAAGAAGATGGCAAGATTAAAAAAGAGTCAAATAAGTATATTTTTGTTTTATCTTTACCTTTTTGCTGAAAAACTAAATTAATTACCTTATTATCTTTAAAATAAGGTTTTACTATAAAGTTTTCGAATAAGACTTTAATTAAAAACATATAGTCGAAATTAGCAAAGTTATGAATATAAACTTTTGCATTAGGATTAAAGTCTAATAATTCCGTTAAAGCTAACAATAGCATATCATAAGAAGATTTAAATTCAGTCAAGTAATAAGTCTTTAAGAAATCTCCATCATATAAACCACAACTAAAAGGTATGAATTTACCATCTTTTACGTAAGTTTCTATGTCAAATGTTACAATATTTGTATTTAATTTAGAATTAATTTTTGAAGAACTAAAAACTGTTAAAAAATACGGATACCAGGTAGAATTAATAAAAATTTATAGTTTTACTCAAAGGGATATTTTTTCTAAATATATTGAATATTTTTATAACATTAAAAAACATTCAACGGGTGCTTCTAGATTAATTGCTAAAATGCACTTAAATCAATTATACGGATATTTCGGTAGAAGAAAAACTTTAATTGAAACTAAAAACGTTCTAACTAAAGATTTAATTAAATATTATGGAAGTTATACAATATTCTCAGAAATTAAAATTAATGATAATATTAGTACAATTTTAATGAGCAGTAATTTAGATTATAGTTTAATCAATGAAATCCATTCTGATACTCATCTAAATCTTTTAACTAGTTTTAGAAATATTAAATCAAATGTTGCAATTGCAGCAGCTGTAACAGCTTATGCTAGAATAGAAATGATAGAGCTAAAAATGTTATTAGTTAAATTAGGAATTAACCTGTATTATACAGATACTGATTCAATATTCATTGATAAAGAAATCCCTAAAAACCTTATTGGTAGTGAATTAGGTCAACTAAAAGATGAATTAAAAGGTGGATATATTAAAAAAGCTTATTTTTTAGGTATTAAAAAATACGGTTACATTGATAACAGTGATCAAATACATTCTGTTTTCTCGGGTGTAGAGAGAAATTCTTTAACTTGAAATGAAATAGAATTAATAAGTAAAGGTGTTACAATTGTAAAACCATCACCAGCCAGATTTTTTAAAAATCTTTCTGATCTTAACAACTTAAACATTGACATTAAAACAAATTTAGAAACATCGATAGAATTCAAAACTAGAAAAACACTTTTAAATAATAGATACTTACCCATTAAAATTAATATCAAATTTTTAATTACTATAGACTATTATTTAAAATTTCTGAAAAATAGAATAATTCATTTGATTAATAAATATAACTTAAGAAAAATCCTTTAACACAAACACAATAAAGGAGGTTAGTATTTAACAATAAATTTAACCCCCTTCTCCTTTCGACAAAATGTAAAATTATTTTTAAAATTAAACATATTCTTTTATTTATTATTTTAAAAAGTTCTATGGTTAAATTAAAATAAATATTAAGATTATATAATAAATAATCTTAATCTTTTATATATTTAAAACCAACAAAAATAAAACAAATTATATAAAGTATAAATTTTTATTTTATAAATTTAATTTAATAGATTAATAAATAATAAATTAAATTTATTAAAACACACAAACAAATTTTTATACTTTTTTTTGGTTTTATAAATTAAAACAAAACAAAATTGGACAATTTTAAACATCAAGTCTATTTTATAAATTAGTAATGCTAAACTAAATAATTCACAGTTACTTACATTTGCATCCTATCAAGAAATGTTCTATTTCTTATAAAATTAAATTATATTTCATTTCTTAAAAAAATATTATGGATTAATAAATTAAAAAGAAATATTATTTTGAATAAAACAATAGAAATAAAATTTAAGATAGTATCTAGGGGTTAGTTTCTTGCTTTATATACATTCAGCGCTTATCTAATATGTTTGTGGCTACCCAACTATGCCTGTTTAATTAATAATTTTAATTATTAAAATTAAATTTAACAATTGGTACACTAGAGAAACACAGCCTATTGATCCTTTCGTACTAGAAGGTCTTTCCCTTTTTACTATTTATCTCTTCAGAAGATAGGGACCATACTGACTCACGTCGTATTAAACCCAACTCGCGTACCCTTTTAATCGGCGAACAGCCGAACCCTTCCCAGCTTCTTCCCCGGGAGGATAGGATGAGTCGACATCGAGGTGCCAAACAGCCGGGACAATGTGTACTCTCGCCGGCTATCAGCCTGTTATCCCTAGCGTAACTTTTATCGATTGATCCCCGTCTATTCCATAATATAGCGAGGGGTCACTAAGCCCTACTTACGTATC
>Ga0209732_1000014_pt1 | contig 14147 bp, 15 predicted proteins | sample JacPinW_OM1H0_O1_FD_187955 | JGI IMG/M metagenome (GOLD analysis project Ga0209732, IMG submission 187955) | Forest soil microbial communities from Algoma, Ontario, Canada - Jack Pine, Ontario site 1_JW_OM1H0_O1 (SPAdes) (version 2) | ecosystem: Environmental > Terrestrial > Soil > Boreal...
TTGAACAATGTTCTTGATACCGGCGACAATCTGCAGCGTGGAAGCGTTGCCGTTCTTGTAGATCGACATCAGCGCGCCGCGGCTCCCGTCCTGACGCACAATATTTGTTTGCGGAGAAAAACCGTCGCGAATGTGCGCCACGTCCCGCATGTAGAGCGTGGAGCCGTTTGCCGTCTTTACCGGCAAATCGTTCAACTCCGGGATGGTTTCCGGAGTTCCGTTCATCTCAACGTTGTATTCCAGCGAACCCAGCTTCACCGTGCCGCTTGGAAGAATCAGGTTCTGCGCGTTGACGGCGTTAACAATGTCATTGGGCTGCAGCCCGTAGGACTGCAGCTTCGGCAAATCGAGGTCAACCTGAATCTGACGGACCTTGCCGCCATAGGGAAAAGGCGTGGCAGCTCCCGGCACCGTGGCCAGATAATTGCGCAGGAAATTCTGCCCCAGATCGAAAAGTTGCTGTTCAGGGAGAGTCTTGCTGCTCAGTCCGAGCTGAATAATGGGGGTCGTCGATGCGCTATAAGAAATGATCAGTGGCGGGGTGGTGCCGGGGGGCAAACTGCGAACCGTGGTTTGCGCGATCGCAGTGATCTGCGCAACGGCTCCTTGTACGTTCGTTCCCGGACGAAAAAAAACCTTGATGACGCCCAATCCATATACGGACTGAGATTCCATGTGCTCGATATCGTTGACGGTCGTGGTGATGCCGCGTTCGGAGTTGGCGACGATGCGGTCCGCCATATCCAGGGGTGAGAGGCCCGCATAGAACCACACCACCGACACCACTGGGATATTGATATCGGGAAAAATGTCAGTGGGGGTTCGCAAAATCGTGATCGGCGTCAAAATAATTATGACCAGCGCCATCACCACGAAGGTGTAGGGACGTCTGAGGGCTAGAGCTACGATCCACATCGGTTAGGCACCGCCAGAGTTCAAGGAAAACCGGAATAGGGTAGCCTTCACGGAGGCGAACCCACCCGCCAGTTGGCCATTAGATTCGATACTGCCCGTATTGGATTCTAAAGGACAGCATAGATTATATGTTAGTGTAGGGGCATGCGCCACAAGGCTCAGCCTCGAGCGAATAGCCAGGGAAACGGCCGCAGGCGGCCTCCGGGGCGGCCTCGGAGTGAACAGGCACGACTGTCAATCTTACGCAGCTCTCTCCGCTTGCTGGCGAAAAAAGGGTTCTCCGAGTTCACGATTGAAGCCGTGGCCGCCCATGCCAGTGTTGGCAAGGCAACAGTCTACCGCTGGTGGCCGGATAAAGCCGCTCTCATCGCGGATGCATTTGCCAGCAGCACCACCCGCAAACTGCACTTTCCCGATACAGGCTCGGTTCGCACCGACATGAGCCAACAGATGCGTCAGCTGGTGAAGATATTGCTCAGCCGCCGTGGGCGTATCGTCTCTGCCATGCTGGGCGCCGGACAGAGCGACAACAACCTGATCGCAGCTTTTCGCGAACGTTTCCTGAAGCCGCGGCGTCAGGAAGCCTATGCCACGCTGCGCCGTGGGATCCTCCGCGGCCAGCTGGGGAAGAATGTGGACATGAATTTGATTCTCGATTCGCTCTACGGTCCCATCTACATGCGATTTCTCATTCGCCATGATAAGTTGACTCCCGAATTCGTTGACGGTCTGTGCGAACTGACGCTTGGAAAACGGTTTCGTGCAAAGCTACCCCATCTCCGCAGCCGAGCCTCCTAGTCCAACTGGAGCCGGTCCCCTTCGAGGATGACTACGGTGATATCGCACACTGTTGTTTTATGGGAAGTCGACACGCAAGCCGACTTCATGCTGCCGGGCGGCAAACTCTACGTTCCCGGGGCGGAGCGATTGCTGCCCAACATTGAGAAACTTACAGAGGCGGCGCGCCAGGGGCGTGTCTTCTTAATCTCACATGGCTGCTTTCACGCGAGAGACGACCCTGAGTTTCAGACGTTTCCGCCGCATTGCATCAAGGGCACCGAAGGTTCCGCATTTGTCCCGGAGGCGTTGACGGATAAAATTCTCACCGTGCCGAACGATCCCACGGCGGCGCTGCCCCGGGATCTCGCGCAATACCAACAGATCCTTCTGGAGAAGCAAACCCTCGACATCTTTCAAAGCCGGCACGCCGGAAAGTTAGTAGAGCGATTCGGGAGTGACGTTGAATTTCTCGTCTTCGGCGTAGTGACAGAATACTGCGTTCGTTTCGCGGCCAAGGGTTTGCTGGATCGCGGCCGCCGTGTCTCTGTCGTTCAGGATGCAATTGAAACTTTAAAGGCGGAGGACGGCCGGAGCACCGTTGCTGAACTCCGAACTCTCGGCGCAAGATTCCGCAATACCGACCAAGCTCTCGGCCTGCTGAATTACTCGAAATAGTTGGGCGACTCTCTGCGGTTTATCCTCGGCAGCGTAAAACCCCGCAGTTCAGGGCGGGCGCATAAGCGACTTGGCAGCCACGTCACAGGGGAGTCTTTTGCTGCTCAATGTAGGTTTCAAGATGTTGATTGGGGCACCACACCACGAGACGCAGCGACCTAAGATGGCGACCAGAGGAGGCCTTTCGAGTACCGTCTGATTAGGTCAGGCCGTTGCCATCCCATGGTGAGCCGAAAGGCCAAGAAGGATCCAGGAATCTCCGCCCTTCCGGGCGGGGAGGTTCATAGTCCGCCCCACCCATGAACCCTGACTTCTGCCACGAAACTAGGATCGTACGAAATCCTCGCTCGGCTGGGCGCGGGGCGGTATATGGGAAGTGTATCGCGCCCGTGACGCGCGTCTGAAGCGGGATGAGGCGGTTCAGATTTTACCGCAGGCTCTTTCCCGACGCCGATCGCCTGCGGCGCTTTGCGCAAGCGGCCCTCGCGCCCGCTGTTAGCTATGAATCACCATAACCTTCTGGCGGTATTCGATATGGGAACGCACCCAGGTGCGCCTTACGTCGTGTCCAAGCTACGGGAGGGCGAAACGCTGCGAGAGAGACTGCGCAGCGGTGCAATCGCAATGCGCAAGACTTTAGTTGGAGTATGCGCTGCCAATTTCACATGGACTCGCCGCCGCCCACGAAAACTTTGGCGAAGCTTCGGGGCGATATCCGCCGGAGTCGAAAGTGTCGGCGCTCCCCATTTTTCTGCCGACGGAAATGCCTACGCTTACATCTACCAGCGCGTACTGCCGGAAGCGTATGGGGTGACTGGACGGAAGTAAATGCCTCTCTCGGCTATTCGGCCAAAGCTTCGATGGCGCGCACCGCATCAGCGGAGAGTGTAAGAGCGGTACTGGCCAGATCCTGCCGCATGTGTTCGGAGTTGGATGTGCCCGTGAGGGGGAGCATTCCGACGGAACGGGCGAAGGCAAAAATGATTTGCTCCGGAGTCGCATTCTGTTGCGTCCCCAGGCCGGTCACCACTGGGTGCCGCAGCACATCTTGATTTGCGGTGAGCAGAGAGAATCCCTGGTAAGTAATTTTGTGTTGGCGACAGAATGAGCGTATGTCGCGGTCCCAGCCGAGGCGGGCATAGCAGCGGTTTTGGACAAACGCTGGAGTCTCGGAGTGGACGGCTGCCATCTGCTCGAGATGCCGCAACGAGACATTACTCACTCCCAGCAGACGCGTCCGTCCCGCATCACGCTCCTCCTTCATTGCTTCCCACACTTGGGCGTCGGCCTCGGTCCAGTCGTAGCCGGAGGAGGGTCCGTGCAGCACGTAGCTGTTTACGTAGTCAGTGCCCAGATGCTCGAGCGAACTAGCCATCGATTGAGCGACTTGCACGGGCAAGGTGGCGTCGGAATCGTAGGGCAGGCGATGATCCTGGCCCGGCCGGTAAGTGAATTTTGTCTGTAGAAACACATCAGCCCGGGTGAGCACTCCCGCGCCACAGGCAGCCGCCAGTCCCTTGCCGACGCCGGCCTCGAAGTAATGGCGTCGCTGGTTGGCGGTGTCGATGCCGCGAAATCCGGCGCGCAGCGCCAGCTCAACGAGAGCCGGAGTTCGTTCTTCTTTCCACGCCGTCCCGTAAAGAAAACCAGGAACGGATAAAGTTTGCGGCTTGGACATGTCGCTATTCTGACATGCTCTGACACTGCGGGTTATGCCGCAACCACCGCACAACAATAAACCGGGGACGATTGCCCGTCCCCGGCCTGACTGCGGGTGCTGATTGCGAAGTTATTACTGCTGTACTTGAGCCTGATCGTCTAGTTCCACGCCATCGCCGGCGTGAACATCTTCCATGGCGAACACGATCATCCCAGTGGCGGTGGTTGGGGTCGTCCCGATGACGACGATTTCGCCCACGGCGCGCCGCGGCAGGTCGCGCACGTGAATCACGGGACCGTTCGACCTGCTAAACAGCTCAGGATCGACCGATGCCTGTTTCTTCTGCGTGTCTTCACTGAGCGCTGCTTTGAACGAAAGGGAATCCACGGGATCTTTTAGGTCGGTTTCATAGGACCGCACGGCGCGGAAATAATCGCCTACCTTCACGCCCTGATTCGCCCCTACGTTGATATAAACTTTCTGGCCCGTGCCCAGCTCGGAGTCAAAATCTCTTCCCATCACAATGCGTCCGGAGACTTTGCTGCCAGTGGGCAGGAAGCGATCGAAACGCAGAGGAGGGTGAAACGCCACCATGGGTTTTTCGGCGAAAGGAATAGCCGTGTCCCCGGGATTGATAGGGTCACAGGCGTATTCGACCTGCGCCACCGCTGTCCTGCTGCGGGTATCGACGATTCGTACCCGGCCTACTTCTTCGTAAGGCTGCCCAGTAGCCTTCATCAGCTTGCGCTGTCCAGGGTACATCTCATACTCATTGATGTCGCGCAGCTCGCGGATAATCTCATACTCCGCGCCGGGCGTGTAGCCGGCGCCTTGCATATAAACGATGTCGTCCTTGACGAACTTAGTGCTTTCGGGAGTATCCAGTCCCCCCGCCACGAAGTTGGCATCGGGCAGGATTTGCCTGTTAATGAAACCAGCGCAGTAAACATCTGCGTAGGTGGGCATTTGCACCCGCTGAATCGGGAAGCTAACCGTCGTGGGGGACGTCCCAGGTGGCGTGACGACATTCGAGGTGCTGACGTCCAGTGCCGTTTGCGCCCACGTTGCTGTTGCGGCGACTAACAATAACAATCCTATTTTCTTCATGTTACCTCCGAGAAGAGACACGTTTGGCGCCCTTCCGCAGTCAAGTGCAATGGAAGCAATGCTCCAGATGGAAGGTAACAAGGGGGTAAGAGGGGGTCAAGGTTACGAGGGTGTCACGCAGCTTTTGGAAACAGTTTTTTTCGACCGATTTATGAATCCACTGTTGCATCTGTAATTCGACCCCTGTAAGATTCGCGCCGAACCTTTTGCTTCAATCCGAACCTATTGATTCAAGATGATTTCTGCTCCGAAAAGCTATCCGCTTCGCCTTTTACCGTTGCGCCTGCCGCGAGTCTGTGTCGCCGTAGCTGCCCCGGATCCCACCGTGCTGATCGAAAAAGCTGAAGGACTAATCCGTGATAACTCCTTTCTGGAGTTCAGGCTGGACCATATTTCGAAGCCGGGGTTGGCAATTCCGAAGATCAAACATTTTCTGGAAACGCACTCCGGCGTTATGGTGATCGCCACCTGTCGGCGGGTCGCGAGCGGAGGCAAGTTTCGCGGCTCGATCACCTCCCAACTCGATATCCTGGGAAAAGCCGCGGCCGCGGGATGCCAGTTGGTCGACGTTGAGCTCCAGACTGCTCAGAAGTGCAAGCCTGAACAGCTGCAAAGGCTTCGCAGCCGCTCCGCACTCATTCTTTCCTTCCACGATTTTCGCGGCACGAAAAAGCTCGACGAGACTCTGGAGAAGATGCGAGCCTTCCCCGCAGACTTCTACAAAGTGGTCGGCACGGCAGCTACCCTTTCGGATAATGTTTCCATGATCCAGTTCCTGGGGCGCGAAAGCGACAACCATTCCATCATTGGCCTCTGTATGGGCGAACAGGGCATTATCAGCCGCGTGCTCGGGGTGCGCGCCGGCAGCGTGTTTACCTTCGCCGCAGTCAGTCCCGGAGAGGAAACCGCTCCCGGACAAGTTACCGCGCAGGAACTGCGCAGCGTGTACCGCATTGAGCAGGTGGACGCCGCCACCCGGGTCTACGGCGTTGCCGGAGACCCGGTGGCTCATTCGCTCTCCCCCGACATCATGAATGCGGCCTTTCGCCGCGAGAACGTCAATGCCGTCTATCTCGCGCTGCATGCCAAGACTCTCAAAGATCTGCTCACCTGCGTGCGTGAAATTCCCATCCACGGCCTCAGCGTTACCATGCCGTATAAGGAATCGATTCTTACTTATCTCGATAACACGGATACGCACACCACGAAGATTGGCGCCTGCAATACGGTGGTGCGGGCTCAGGATGGCAAGCTTTACGGCTTCAACACAGATACGTCCGGAGTGGTGCGCCCCCTGGAGCGCCGCCTGAGCACCCTGCAGGATGCAAAAATCCTCGTGCTCGGCGCGGGAGGCGCGGCTCGTGCCGCCGTTTTTGGCCTAAAGGAACGCGGGGCCGAGGTCTTCATTCTGAATCGGAGTGCGGTCCCGGCGCAGAAGCTTGCCCGTCGCGCTCATGCGCGCGCGCTAAAGCGCGCCGACCTGAAAAAGTACTCGTTCGACGTGATCATCAACGCCACGCCGGTCGGCATGGGCAATACACGCGAGAGCCCGCTGCAAGAAAAAGAAATCAATGCCCGCTACGTTTTTGACATGATTTACGACCCGCCCGAGACCCAACTGCTGCAACTGGCGAAACAGCGGGGCGCGCAGATCATTCCGGGAATTGAGATGTTCGTCCACCAAGCCGCTCGCCAATTCGAGATCTGGACGGGGAAACCCGCACCGCAGGACGACATGCTCCAGGTCGTAACCTTATCGCTCCAGGAGCGCGCCGCCCGTGCAGCCGCAACTAATAACAATAAAAAGAGATAAGCATAGTTCTGGCAGGGACTGCGGACCACCGATTTTGACCCCGCAAGGGAGGCTAGCCCGCCCAAATTTCCTCAGAGATGCCTGATGCCACGAAAAAGTTGCTTTTTTCATGCAAACCGAAGTAATATGCATTACGGGGTACGAAGTTTCCCAATTCGACCCTGCACCGCTAAGTAAACTTCCAAGCTTTCAGTTCAACTTGTGGAAAACAACATAAAAGAGGTGGTTCGTCCGCCTCTGTCCCGGTTCGGAGAGTTCAATATGTCGTGGTACGCATACTGCCTTACCGAGCACCAGACCCTGCCTAACGGTACCCGTTCCCGACGCCCTTTCGTAATTGAGAATGTTCAAGGCGTGAACGGAGCCCCTGTCCTCAGCTATCCCAGCGGCGAATTTGCTGTGATTGTGAGCGAATACGACCCTAAGAGTGGAGAACTTGATCAGAAAGCCGTCATCGACCATGCCCGTGTGGTTAGCGGCTGCTTTCGCAATTCCACTGTATTACCCTTCCGCTTCGGAACCATCTTTGAGAGCGATGACGCCCTCCGCCAGGCAGTCCGGGTTAACCGGCGGGCCTTCGGCGTGAGCGTCGCCAAACTCCGCGGCAAGTCCGAAATGCATATCAAACTGACCGTCACCGACGGGTCGTTGCGCGAAGCTATGATCGATGTCATCCTGCCCGATACGGTTGGAGGCGACTATCTTTCAAAGCTGCGAGTTAAGGCCTCCCGTGAGCGTGAACGCCAGACCAAGGCTCGTGCCCTTTCCGTACAAGTCCACAAGCTATTCAACCCGCTGGAAGAAGAAGTAAGCTGCAAGAAGGTTGCGCCGCAGGGCATGCTCATCGACATCGCCCATCTCATCGATTCCAAATCGGTTGAGAAATATCAGAACCGCTACAGCACAGCCACCAAGCAATTGAAGAATTGTCAGGTAGCGATTAGCGGACCATGGCCCCCGTATCACTTCCTCCCCGGGAAGCTGCGTACCGTGGCTGGGAATAGTTAGCCTCAATTCCTTTCGGGCCGCCGGTTTTCGCCGGCGGCTCGCATTGAAGATTCAATCGAAGCATCTCGCCATATGCGTTAATGTGCATGCTTCTGCACTCACACATCGTGGATTTCAGATGATGGGACTCGCTTCCTTCGAGCGGCACTCCAGCTAAGCCGTGATTAGCCAGCGACTTATTGAATTCTAAACTCCCCCGCTCGCATTTCCTGCTTTTGGCTCGGCAAATGCTCCCTTGCATATAACCAAGAGGCCGCAACCCAAAGCAATGACCCTCACTCGCTTCTCTTCCAAACTTTTCCCGAAGTGCTGTTCCGGCTGGCGGAACGGTAACTTGCATAGCCTTTCCTGAAACGCCTACCAAATTCGCCTCTTCGAAACTTGGCCCCAGAAATGGGGCCATTTTTTTCGCTGGCCTCGAGGCTATAAAATCCTCCAAACGAAATGCGCAAGTACGAGAAAGAGCGCGAGCATAAACACTCCGCCAATCCAGATCAGGAAGTTCACCGTCATCTTGGGATCGTTAATCTGTTTCTTGTCCATGTCCCACGCTAGCATCTGCCGCCATCCGATATATCGGGTCGGTACCGTAGATTGACGATGAAGTTCGTCCCTTTCCCCCGCCGACTAGCGTCGGATACACTGACCCACATCTATGACCAAGGCCTTGCGCTCATCGATCGCTCTTCAAACCGCATTTGCCATTTCAACCTTCCTCAACGCTTCCGCCCAAACTCCGGCACAGACGCCTTCCCCCGCGTCTCGGATGGCTGTGCCACAACCCTCGCCTGCGGATGAGCACAATTTCCCGCCGCTGCTCTTACAGCAACTGTCCGCCATCAAAGCCACCGCGCTCAATGACGATTATGCTTACCGGCAAGTCGCCCACCTCACCGAAAACATCGGACCACGCCCCAGCGGATCAGCTCAGGCGCGCGCAGCCGCCGAATACGTTGCCGGAGAACTGCGCCAACTGGGCCTGGAAGTGAGACTGCAACCGGTCACCGTGCCGCACTGGGTTCGCGGCGTCGAAACTGCGGCTCTGGTCGAGTATCCCGGCATGGTTTCAGGCACCACGCAAAAGATCATACTCACCGCCCTCGGTGGAAGTTCCTCCACCCCCACCGAAGGTCTTACCGCAGACGTTGTCACCGTCAGTACTTTTGAAGAGCTACAGGCGCTGGGTCGTGACAAAGTCGCAGGTAAGATCGTCCTGTTCAACGAAATCTTCGACAAGCAAAAAGCCGCCGGCGGACTTGGCTTCGCCGCTTATGGCGAGGCCGTTCGTTACCGCGGGGCCGGACCTAAGGCCGCAGCCGATCTAGGCGCTGCCGCCGCCCTGGTCCGCTCCGTCGGCAATGCTGACTATCGCCTTCCGCACACCGGATTCAGCTTTCCTGCAGCAATTCCTGCGGGAGCAGTGACCGCCGAAGACGCCGATCTCATCGTCCACCTCGCCTCTCAGGGCAAGATCCGAATGCATCTCACCCTTACTCCCCAGAAGTTGCCCGACGAAACCGGCTATAACGTCATCGCTGATCTGAAAGGCTCAGAGCACCCCGAGGAGATCGTCGTCGTTTCCGGACACCTTGATTCATGGGACCTCGGGACCGGCGCCATCGACGACGGAGCGGGAGTCGTGATCGCTATGGAGACTGCCGAAATACTCCAGCGCCTTCACCTGCGCCCGGCGCGCACGCTGCGCGTCATTGCCTGGATGGATGAAGAAACTGGCGGCGCAGGGAGCAGAGCCTACTCCTCCGAGTATTTCAGCAACTTTATTCACCACATTGCGGCCATCGAGAGTGACTCTGGTGCGGCCCATCCTCTCGGTTTCGAGGTCAAAGCCGCACCGGCCGCCATCAATGCCCTTCGCCCGGTGCAAACTGTTCTTCTAAGCGCTGGAGCTTCCCTCCTGCAACCCACTGCCGATGCCCCGGGCGCAGACATCGCGGCTATGGCCGATGCCGGAGTGCCTGCCTTCGGTGTTATGCAGGACGGCCGCACCTATTTCAACTACCATCACACTGCTGCCGACACTCTGGACAAGATCGTTCCCACTGAACTCCGGGAAAATGCCGCTGCAATGGCGGTTCTGGCGTACGCCCTGGCTAACATGAAAGTCCCTATAGCTCGATAAGTGGGTGTGGGTAACGGAGTTACGACTTCTGTTTTGGACTGCCGGGGCGGACGTTAGCTGGTGAGTGCCGTTAACAAATGGTAATTACAGGATGAACTGTATCGAAGAAGGGATACCGTGCCCCCTAGAATTTGTTCGTTGTGAATACCAGAGACGAATCTTGGGTGTAGGTCAGAGTTTCCGGCGACCGCGTCGCCGCCACCGAAAAATAGAGAGGAGAGAGCGCTTGAATTTACGATTTGGAAAAACAGCAGCCGCGACCGTAATGGGGGCGGCGCTTATGTTTTTTGTAGCCGCCCCGCGAGTTCACGCGGATGACCGGTCAAAGTGCCAACATGCCGTCGAAAAGGCGGAGGCAAACCTGGATAGAGCCGTCGCCCACAACGGTGAGCGTAGTCGTGAGGCCGAAGACCGGCGTCGCGATCTGAACGCCGAACGCCAACGGTGTTGGGAGGCCCACCATCAGTGGTGGAACGGAAAAGAACATCGCTGGGAGACTGAGCAGAATTGGGATCACGATCATCACTAACTGAGCGCGATCGCGGGGCTGTCCTTACGATTATTAATGACGGACGGCCCTTTGCTTCACTCCTGTCACACCGTGAGATATTACTCTCCATCCTGCCGTCCTACTCTCCCACGCTAATCTGGTTCACGGTTCATGCTGTCAGCTCGAAGACATCCGGGTCTCAAGCGGCATCCAACCCCCGGTAAAGCGGAGAACAAACGGGAAGAATTCGGCGGCGGTGCTCCTCTCCGTTCGGTTGCTCGCCGCGAGTTCTTTCGGACAGCAGAATCAGCCGTCCGCTTCTCCCGTGGGCGATCAGAGTTCGTAGCCCTCCGAAACTCACAAAATGACGACCGCAGAGAAGGGCGACACCCCGTCCGCAACGGACAGCCGTCGACCTCAAATAGTGCTAGTAAGAAAGACCTAGCCGCGCTGCCCGGCATCGGTCCCCACGATGCTCAGAGCATCATCGATGCTCGTCCCTTTGGTTCCAAAGAAGATCTGCTCAAGAAGAATCTAATCCCTCAGGAAACCCACGACAGGATGCAGCGCAGCGTAACCTCCAATGACCCCAAGAAACAAGCTCTGCCTGAGGGGCCTCAACACTGACGGTGTAGAGCGGCTATCGAAGGCAAAGGGCCTGTAATCAAATTCCTCCATTTCCTTATTCTTCATGCGAAGCTTCATCCCTCGCTCGATCTCGAAGGACTCGTGCGGCCGCCATGCAGCCGCCGTGCCTGTTGACGCATCTCAATTTTCGCGCTTATCATCGTCGTTTGGCCTTTACCTCATGGACGGCTCCGGGGAGCCGTCGCAGGACTTTAGAAGTGACACTATGGACAAGAAGAAGTTAGAAGGATTCAAGAAGCGGCTTGAAACGCGGCAGCAGGAATTGCGCCGCACGGTCTCCCGCACCCAGGCCGACGGCCGCTCCGCTGACGAAGATACGGCCCAGGACATTGCCGATCGCGCCGCCAGCTCCTATACGAAAGAATTTCTCTTCAGCCAGAGCAATAATGAGCGGCAGCTCCTGCAGATGGTGGATAAGGCTCTGGCTCGCATCCGCGAAGGCAGTTTCGGCGAGTGTATTCACTGCGGCAAAGAGATCAACGCCAAGCGTCTAGAGGCTGTGCCCTGGACCCGCCATTGCATCGAGTGCCAGGAAAAACTCGAACAAGGTTTGCTGGAAGAGACGTCCCACTAACCAGAACGCCGAATGCCAAGTCTGCTCCGAACGCTGGACTCAACTGCTGTTCCGGTGGAGATTGGCAAAGTTGCCGCGCTCCGGTTTTGACGGGCTCATTTTCGTCCTGTTAAACTGTAGCATCGCAATATTGGTTCTACCCTCCATCATAGTGATTAGAAGGGATCTTCGTGCGCGCAGAGACTCGCCATCAGCTTAAACAGGATGCATTCAGCCGGGTCACCATCGGGGCTGCCGAGAAGACCGCTCACTGGAGCGTCGAACATAGGAACACTCTCGCCATCGTCGTCGTCGCATTAGCAGTCATGGTCGCCGCTACCGCGGGCGGCTGGTACTACTTGAGCGCGCAGAACGAGAAGGCGAGCTTCGACTTGTCGCAGGCTGTTAGGACTCTGGAGGCTCAGCTTCGTCCCGCTGGAGCCCCTGCTCAGCCAGGAGTTCCCAGCTTCACAAGCGCCAAGGAACGAGCCGAGGCTGCCAAGAAGCAGTTTCAGACAATCCTCGACAAGTATCCGCACACCCGGTCGGCGGACATGGCCCGCTACTTTTTAGGCGTGACTTCCGCAACCGAGGGTGACAATGCTGCCGCGGAAAATAACTTTAAGGCCGTGGCTTCCACCGGCAACAAGGAACTGGCGTCCATTGCGAAGCTGGCTCTGGCAACGCTCTACGGGAATAGTCAGCGCACCAAAGACGCCGTAGCCCTTTATCAGGAATTGATCAACAAGCCCACCACTTCGGTGAGTAAGGTAACGGCGCAGTTGCAACTCGCGGAGCTGTATCAGACGAACAATCAGCCGCTCGACGCCAAGCGCCTCTACGAACAAATCAAGAAAGACAATCCCACTGGGGAAGCAGGGCAATTGGCGACGCAAAAGCTAGCGGAGCTAAAATAGTCTCTTCCCACCGTCATTTTCCGCAAACGCTAACGCTTCTCTCGCACTAGCTTACCTTGGTAATTTCAATCCGAACTTAGCCAGTGAGTTGCGGGCCTGACTCAAGCAGAATCGACGGGAGTGCATTCTCGTCTCTGAGTGAGGAACAATGCAGACATTTTGGCGGCGGTGCGGTTTCCTGGCGGTCTGCGTTCCTACCTGTCTCGCCGTCTCCGCATTCGGCCAACAGGCAGATTCCGGGCAAAGCCTGGGTGACGTGGCCCGCAAACTCCGCAAGGACACGACCAACGAAGTCAAAATGACGGACGCGGATACAAAAAAGCTGTTCGAATCCGTGGACAGAATCTTCGCTTTCGCCGCCGAAGACACTGGCATGCCAAAGCATGCGGCCGTGAAGCGCCGGTTGGTAAGCAAGGCTGACGTAGAAAAATACGCCACTGGACAAATGGCAAAGGAGGAATTCACGAAAAGCTTCGCGCAAGAGGAGTTGAGCATGAAAAAGCTCGGACTCCTGCCGCGGGATTTCAATCTAAAGGAATTTCTGGTGAAGTCGACAGGCCAGGAAATTGCGGCATACTACGACGACGAGACCAAGGAAATTTCTATGCTGAACTGGGTTCCTCCGGATCGCCAGGAGCCCATCCTCGCCCACGAGCTGACTCATGCCTTGCAGGATCAGAACTACGACTTGGCGAAGTGGATGAAAGCGGCGACGAAGCCTACAAGCGATCAGGCAAAAAGTGGCGCGCCCATCGACGGCGACAGTCAGATCGCACGCAAGGCCGTAGTGGAAGGTCAAGCCATGGTGGTGTACGTGGATTACCTGCTCAAGCCAGTGGGGCGCAGTCTTGAGGATACGCCGGGGCTCATTTACCAGATGGAGGAGCCGGCGGTGAAGGCGGTGATTGATTCCCAACTCATGCACGATGCGCCGATGATTCTGCGTGAGATGGGAACTTTTGCCTACCGGGAAGGTTTGATCTTCGAAGGTGAACTGCTGCACAAGGGCGGAAAGAAAATGGCATTTGCAGGAGCCTTCGCGCGGCCCCCGCGGAACTCGCACGAGGTTTTGCAGCCGGCGTCGTACATCAACGGGGAGAAGCTGCCTGCGGTACGCATCCCGGACATGCGCGATGTCGTGGGCGAACAGTACGAGGTGTACGACTCGGGAGGAATTGGCGAACTAGACGTACGCGCCCTGCTGAAGCAGTATGGCGAACGAAAGGTTGCCAATGAAATTTCGGCGTCATGGCAGGGCGGATCGTATATGACCTTCCGGCGCAAGGATAAGACAGTCGCAGAGATTTCGCCCGGTACGGCGGATCTGGCGCTACTGTATATTTCGCGATGGAAAACGCCGCAAGCGGCCGAATGGTTTGCCGGATTCTACGGCCGTGCGGCATCGCAGCGTTATCACAGTGCGACCGTGCAAGTGGTGCCT